>OIZE01000497.1_pt1 | contig 31385 bp, 28 predicted proteins | sample 1588421 | NCBI WGS metagenome assembly OIZE01 (sample SAMN03283251) | human gut metagenome | biome: human-associated habitat; material: feces | host: Homo sapiens | place: USA | collected 2013 | reverse complement strand
ATCTTTATGAGAACACGCGGGATCTGCTGCTCTTCAACCGCCGCCGCAGCGCCGAAAAGGCCGTGCAGCAGGCGAAAAAGCAGCGTGCCGCGGGCATGGAGCGGTAAGCCGCGGGCGGAAGGGAGCAATCCCTTCCGCCCGTTTTCTTTTTTGCCTAAAAGGTGGTTTAATCCATAATGTCATACCGCTTCATCAGTTCGATGCGCTCCTTGGCGAGTTTGATGGAGCCGGAGGCGCTGTTGCCTGCGCCGGACTGCTTTTCACTGGCGTAGTGTGCAATGCGCTGCACCCACGCGACCGGCAGCAGGTACGGGCGCTTTTTGAGGTACGGGTAGCGCCGCTCCAGATACTCGCGCTTGGGGAACACCGTCCGCAGGACGCTGATCTTCTCCCCCGTGCGGCTGGCCTTCACGGCGTTCAGCGTGACGGTGGAGGAATGGAGGCGCGTTAGGTCGTTGGAGCCGTACACGCCGCCGCAGAGGGTATCGTGCAGCAGCGGCTCCACGTCGATGCTGCCGTCCCGCGGGGCGGGCAAGTCAAATTCGATGCCGAGATATTCTCGCGCGATGCAAAACGCCGCAGCAGCAAAGGTCGCCGCGTGGACGCTCTCGCACTGCTCGTGCAGGCGCTGCCAGTCGATCTCTGAGTGATACGCCCGCGCCCACAGGCCGATGTCACAAAACTGCCGTAGCCCGATGCCGCTGCGGACGAAGTGCTTGTAGGCGTGCAGAAGCAGGTACAGCAGATGCTCGTGGGGCGGCATGGCGAGAAAGCCGTCGGTTTCGACGGGTTTGAGGTTTGCAAAGAAGTGGTTCAGCTCGTCGTGGGTATCCTCAGAGGAATCGAATAAGTGGCGGTGCAGTTCGATATAAAGTGGGCTGCCGTTTTTTGTGTAGGACACCTCATCCGCTGTGGGCAGTTCATCTGCGGGCGTGTCGGTAGCCAAGCCGTTTGCAAGAAGTTGCTCATGGCAGGCCATAAACTCTGCGTCCGGAATATAGAGATCATCATCGGCGCTGATGCGATGATCCTTCAGCGGATACAGGCGGCTGCAAAGCTGGCCCTTGACCACGACGGGATGCAGCCCCGCTGTGCGGAGTTTTCGATAGAGGGCAGCGAACTCCGCCGAGCGTACCGTCTGGTTCAGCACCTGCCCGATGACCTGCTGCTTGGTCACAGCGAACAGCGCGGCGTTTTCCTCGGCGGCAAGCATCTTGCGGACAGTCTCGAAGAGGATCGGCAGCAACTTCTGCTGGTTGGCCAGCGTAAAAATGGCAGGCCAGTCCACCTTTTCAGCGGGCAAATCTCCACCGGAGACGGCAGCGTTGGCGATATGAAGGAATTGTGTTTCGGTGGTGGTCAGGGTCATGTTCGTGTGCCAAACCCTTTCTCTGTATTTTTCGATGGCGTGGGCGGTGAGCAGCGATGTAGAGCCGATGAACGCGCCCAGCGTGTTGCAGATTACGTCGTCCGTTTCCGCAAGCCCCAGCGCGTAACGGTACTGGGCGTACTCGATTCCCGCGCTGAGCGCGCAGCCGACGAGCGTTGTGAGGATAATCCGCAGCCAACGGTGCCACTTTCGCGACAGGGCATTGGACAATGTCAGCCCTAACGGGAAGAAAAGAAACACGTTCATCAGCATCTCGCGGTAAATCTCCAGCTGTACCCGCGCGGCGGTCAGGGAGGCAAAGGGGATGAGGATCAGGCCGGTACTGCCTTCCGAGCGGGTAAGGATCGTTGCATAAAGTATAGCCCCGGCCATCAAGCCCGTCAAAACGAGGTTTCCGCGCTGCCAATGTTTCGCGGCTATATGTGCGGGTGATCCTCCCCAAACGGCAAGTGCCAACACCATGAAGAGGATAATGACGATAAGCGGGCGAGAGTAGATGTAGTGAAGCATATTATTCTTCTGTTTGGGCGTGGCCCCTTAGTTTGTTCCACACCCGCTTCAAGTGCGGAGTCACAAGTTCTTTCACATAGCGATAGGCTTCTCTGTCGAATATAGATGCCACCGTGAAAAACAGCGGTATCACGACAATGCAGGTGAGCGCGGCCCACAGAATAATGCGGGGGTAGGTATCCAGTGCAATGCGGGCAAACAGCGGCTTTGACAGCACTGTTACCGCGATGAACAGTGCCAGATTGACCAGCCAGCGACGATAGGTCTTCCACGGGCTGCGGTGCAGGATTTTTTTATTGGCGTAAATAATCATATCATTGGTGCGGTACAACAGTGCTGTAATAGTACCAATAAGGACACCATAAATACCGCAGAAATGTACACCTATCAAAGATACCGTGATATTAATAATTGCCTCCAGCACAGAACGCCATTGCGTCTGCTTGAAATGTCCAGCAAACTTAATGACCATATTGGATGACTCTCGACCATTGTTCAGCAGGTATACCACAATAAACAGATATGGTAATATTGGATCAATATAATTGATGTCTTGAACTCCTGCAGTATAAAGCCTAAGAAATGGTAGAATGAATATTCCCGCTATACAATATAGTGAGGAAACCAATACCATATTGTAGATTTCAAATGCATCATGCATGCAGAGGTACTTTTCACGTTGTTTATTGCAAAAACTCTGCCCTAAAAGGTATTGGATACTGCCATTGATTGTACCAACTGCTGTACTGACCATATTAAAAAGTAACGTGTACAGGCCGTAAACGCTGACGACCTTTAGATTTTCAAAAAGTGATAGGACCAACATGTCCGTACTATTGAAAATCATTGCAGAAATTTGATGGATAAAGGCAGAATTGCGTTTACTGAGTGCCTGCAAATCCGGTGTAACCTGTAGATTTAACCACGGATAGCTCTTTCTGACATAAGCTACATAGACGAAAGACGTGAGTACAGAATATCCGAAGTACATTGCCTGAATGACAACAACATTGCATCCAGCACATAAAAGAATGATTTTGGTAACGCTGATTAGGATATTTATAATTGTTGAAATATTTGTCTCAGCATAATTTCGACCGTCGGCTTTAATAAGCATCAGATATTTTGCTTGTGTAAAATATCTGACAACGCCACCTAAGCCGCCGAGAATAGTTACAAGAAATACCGTTTGATATGAAAATGAAGAGTGTACTACCAGAGGGAAAAGAAAACCTACAGTTAAAACACCAGCTAAGTACAGCAATCCTGTACGTTTGTAATAGAACTGTGTTGCAGCAAGTATTCTATTACTCTGGTCTGTATCTTTTGAGCCAATTGAGCCATACAGCGCTTGTAAAGCAGCATTTCCGACACCCGCTTCCAATAAAGCAAAGTAGGTGAAAATTTGCGTCACTGTACTTAATAGGCCGTTCGCTTCTGAACCGATATTCAGAAGGACAAGTCTTGGGATAATAATACCAAGTGCGATTGTAATAATTTGACCGGCAAAGCCGCTTATGATATTGTTTATACTTTTATGATTACTCATACAGATTTGGAGAGGCCTTCTGGCAAGCTGAGACAATTTTTATAAATGTCTGATATTTTAATTCGTTGTTGACGAGCTGGTCAATTCCTGCATTTTGTGAAAGTGCATAACAAAAGTCAGGATGATCTAGCATCGTTTTAAGACCATTGTAAATGCCTTCCTCACTGTTTTCTACGATCAGACCGGTAATCCCGTCATTAAGCTGCTCCCTGATACCGGATACATCTGTCGCGAGTACTGGCTTGCACAGTAACTTTGCCTCTATGGTAACAGTAGGAAATCCTTCCCATCCAGAAGGGAGCACAAACAAATCGCACGCAGCCATATACTGATATGGATTGTCTGTAGTACCGTCCAAAAACACACGATCATTCAGATGAAGTACCTCAATCTTTTGTTTTATGGTATCAAGCTCAATTCCAGTGCCCAGTACGTGCCAGGAAAAAGCATACCCTTCATCCCTGAGCTTGGCCAGAACATTTAAAAAACGCAGGTATTTTTTTGGGGGGGTCATTCTTCCAACTGATAACAGGACCGGTCGTTCTGAAGAAAATGCAGATGCATCAGATGCTTTTTTCAATATTGCTTCTGCATCAAAGAAATTATACAACGTATATGTCTTTGAGCTAAGCGCTGGGTACATAGATGTAAAGGAAGCGCGCGCGCTGTCCGCTACACAGAAAATCGCGTTCATTTTTTGATAGAACGGCAGATACTTGTCCAACGAGTCAGAAGGAGCCATATTCTTTACATCCGTGTGGATCCATTGAAAATAACAGTTCGCATGAATATTACTCAGCAAAAATGCTGGTGACTCGATTTCAAGATAATTGATTGCGACATCAAAGCGCCGGTTTCTATATCGATTTGCAGCCAAGTGCTCCGCAAATCTTCGATAGCCAACAAGTTTAGAGAACCCAAGCTTTGCACTCTTTTTTAATTTCTGACATAAGTTATCCGTCGCCCTGATATCAGCAAGAGAGGCATAATACTTTGCTGTATATGCTTTGCTGCATATGGCTGAGAAGTGCACGCGCGGGTCAAATTGGTCGCGAAGCAATCCGCGTTCGTAAGTTTCAAGAACTTCGACATCATGTCCATGCTCCACAAGACATTTTGTGAACGAAACAAGTACTTTTTCCGCACCGCCGAAAATCAACTGTGGTATCTGAATCAAAAAGGTCATTTTATTCTCTCCAATACCCACGGTTCAATTTCGTAGGATTTGACACCGTGCTTCGTAACCCGCTTTTCTTCAGGATATGGATCTGCATAGTTCGATCCATATCGGCGAAGAAGGTCTTCTTTGTAGTTTGAGATAGTCATGAATGCAGCACCTTCAAATGAGAGAAGTTGCGGATTCATATGCCAACCGCGCTCAGTAATATCTGTATCATATCCGTTTACGCCGGTATATGGATTTGTGGTCAGGGTATTACACATAATCCCGACGCACTTTGTCATAAGGTGATCGTACCTGCATAGGGACTCTTCCAGCAAATGGCCAAGACGCATTTTCCCGAGCCGAGAAAACTGTGCAATTGTAATTTTTGATCTCCACGAAGTCGGAACGACTTCACCTGACAAAACACCTAATGAGAGGTTTAACAATTCAATCTCCCTACGCTGTTTCCATCGCAACCATGCGCTATCCGGGATAGAGTGCAGTTTGTTAATGTCAATAAATACAGGTGTCTTCAAACCGTCAGAAGAAACGATATGCGTGCCTCTGATTTGTAGCTTGCACATTTTTCTGTACCAATTTTCTGTATTTTCGAATGTCATCACCCGATAGTATTGGGGGTAGTCCCGCTCTATAATACACGTCAATTTGTCAAAATCCTTCGGGAACATTACAATATCAACATCATCATCCCATGGGATAAAACCTTTGTAGTTCACCGCACCTAAAAGCGTCCCGGCGTAGAGATAATACTTCAAACCGTTTTCTCTGCAAATTCGATCAATGTCCTTCATTGCCGACAAGAGTACTTTGTGCAGCAATTCATTGCCGTAAGCATTCGTCATTTCACGATCCTCGTTTGTTAATCAACTCATCTTTTGCTCAATACGCTGATATATCTGAAACGGTAAAAAGCGTAACACCAATAACCTTCTCCGTTCAGATCTACTTAATGCGCATTTGAAAAACTTATGGTAATTTGATCGGATATCCTGCTGTAAAGAGCCTGCAATCTCATCAAAATTCTGGGGAGAAAGTGCAATTTCACGCAGAGTCCATAGGATACTGGAACAAAGCCTCTTATCTGCAAATGCAGCCAATTCTGGATGGTATTGCTGAATCCAACGCAGATTATCCTGACAATGTCGATACCATGCCAGCTTCTTTTCAGAAAACGCAGAAGTTGTAATACTTTCTGCGCGGCACCGATAGTTGTAGACTATTTCATTTGTTTGGACTACCACGCTGCAACGATCTAAAAGAGATAACACAATCGCCTCATCCTCATTAATTTCACCAACAGGAAACTTTATTCCTGAGTGAACACTGCGGTGATATAATCGTCCCCATGCCGCACAGCCGTTTTGGAAGAATGTTTTCATCGCCTGAGTTTTTGTCATGCTTTCTACATTCTTTTCTCCATTGAATTCAGATTGTAATATTATGTTTGTCTGATCTTCAACTCGTTGCATCCCACCTATTGCAATTTGCGCATTATGTTCCACAAGAAGCTGATATAAAAGAGTAACTGCGTCCTTCTCCAACCAATCATCGCTGTCTACAAACATCAAATACTCTCCGGTCGCCGCCAGCATTCCGGCATTACGGGCATCGGATAGACCACCGTTTTTCTTATGAATTACCCTAACTCTTTCATCCTTTTTCGAATATTCGTCGCAGATTGTGGGACAGTTATCCGGAGACCCGTCATCAACCAAAATAATTTCCAGATATTGATATGTTTGCTCGAGAATAGAATCTACACAGCGGTGTAGATAAGACTCAACTTTATAGATTGGAACAATTACGCTTATCAAATCCATATACTTACCATACCCTTTGCACAAGATCTCAGAGACATAAGCTTCGAACCGACCGTTACCGCCACTTCTATTATTGAGTAAGCGGCAGCAGTGCCTTAATAGACTTTCGTTTCAAAAGGAATTACTCCAGGAACACTTAAAAACACATACAGAAGAACTGACCAGGAAATCCCTGTTTCCACGGAGAAATTACCTTCTCCGGCCAAAATTTGTGAGCGCCAAAGAAATAGGCACTAATCAGAACAAAACAGCTTGCATAAGCCAGCAAAAAGTGCATATTACAGCAAAAAAGCAATTTTATGCTATTCGCATTTGCCACATCTAAGACTTGTCCAATGGTAACACTCAGATGTTGCCATTAACCCGTGACTGACAATGCCCACCATACCAAAATGACTGAATCGTAATATCATACTTATTAGGATCCAAATGATTGTGAATATCAAGCGTGACTTTCTCAATTCCGCCCTTATCAAATGCTTCTAACAGAAATAGAATTTTTCTCTTTGATGTATGTGAGTCATTTGAGCTACATGTAATCCTATTCATTTCAGTTTCCTTCATTATCAAACACTCTATTTATAACCCCACGAGCACAATACTCTGTTCTTTCTGCCACGACGGCTGGTATTCTATCAATAGATAAAACAGAGAAAAGCTTTTGGCGAAGAGCCTCAAGTATAGCGCTACATGAAAAAACGAGTATTGCCAAGCCAAGCAGGAGTAATACTAATACCGGACTTTGAGCAAAACGATCAGGGCATATTAACTCTTGCCATATGAAGGTTCTGACTTCTGGCTGATCGTGGATCAAATAAATACCAAAAGTTAATGATGACAACTTTGAGGCAATCTCGCAAACCTTTTGGTTCCTGATAGTGAGTTCTTCAAAAAACAAAAACAGGAAAACAGAAGCAAGAACCATAGTGATGGAATTATAGGCGGAAAACGCAGATGCACCAACAGCTTTACCAAAGACAGGAGTTGTAATCCATGTAATTACATATTTCCATATTGCAACAAAAGCGCATGCCGAAATGTACAGCAAAAGCCATCTATGTTTCTGGTGGGGAGGGTATAGCCTTATATATGCAGCTACCATATATAAAAACGCAAAGAATAGAGGGCTACTACTGTTGACGGAGGTAAATTCACGCCAGAAGACCAAGTTTTGAAGAGCAATATAAATCACAAAATATGTAACCAAAAAGGTGGCATGTTGCTTTCTGGTCATTGAGTGAATTGCAGCATTCAAAAATGGAGTCAGGAAATACATTAACAAATAGGAAGTAACAAACCAATACCGTTGTTGAGTAAATGGCAACAATGCCTTTATAAAGTCTTTTATTCCAAATGGAATTATTCCGAAAACGCTTAAAATCACATATAGAAGAGTTGACCAGAAAAACGCCTGCATCCATAAAGAAATTGCCTTCTGCAGACGAAATTTGTGCATACAAAGGAACTAGCCACTGATTAGAACAAAACAGTTTACATGAACCATTAAAAACGTGTATATTGCAGTAACTAAAAAATAGTTTACGCTATTCGTGGTCACTGCATCTAGAACTTGCCCGTGGCAGATCGAATGTCCTAGGACGATAAGAAACATACACAGGGTGCGAAGAATATCTAACGAACCATTTCGTTGAGTACCGTTGTTTGTTTTTTCAGTTCTAAAAAGAGATTCTCCCATTTCGCAATAATTTCCCCTCTATCAAACTTGTTCATATCCAGTACGGTTGCATCTGAGAACTGTTTGCGCAACATAGGTTGCTCAATCAATTGACAGATTTGATTTGCCATTGCAGCAATATTGCCATTCTCTACAAGATATCCGTTTATTCCGTCCCGCACAATTTCTGCTGGGCCTGTCATAATATCAAAGCTTACAATTGGAAGGCCATAGGATTTTGCTTCAAGCAAAACCATTGGAAGCCCCTCCATTTCTGAGGTCATAACATACATGGCCGCTACGCAATATGCCTCGTCCATGCTTTTTACTGAACCGTCAAGAATGATATTTTTCTCCAATCCATATTGAGAAATTTTTTCTTTTATCAGTGTTCGCTCCAGTCCTTCCCCGTATATGTGCCATTGCCAATCCGGGTGCTGGACAAAAACGAGGTTTCCGATATCCGGAATCAGGCCAAATCGCTTGATTGGGGAAAGATGTCCAGCGGATAGAATTATTTTGGACTCTATAGGGTACTTTATCTCGTGCAGTTCTACAGGATTTGCAATAGTGACAACTCTATTGCAACGAGAGACATTTTCTTCATAATTTTGCTTATCACGCTCGGTCAATACAACAACAGCGTCACTAAACTGGGCAGCAAACCTGCGGATATAAGGAAACCATTTTGATCCCCAGTTGTTATAAAAATTGGAATGCTCCCACGTGATAACCTTTGTTTTTGTCCCTACAGAGGCTGGAATTCCAAATAACGCCATCCCCGTATCCACATTGACCACAAAATCAACACTGTTTTTCTGTATAAAACTACGTATTGCTTTGCGTGGATGCTTTTTCTGAAGTGATAAACAATTTACCGAACTCTCCAGAGGGAAAAAACTATTTTCATTACCATGAAGAGTAAGAATTGAAACCACATGTTTTTTGCTCAACGCATTGGCAAGCATAGCTGTCATACGCTCTGTTCCGCCGGATCTGGACATATCTCCTTCTAAAAAAACAAGTCTCACAAAGAATCCAGCATCCTTTCTACCGCCTGTACGGTCTGCTCGCGGCTAAACCGTTTGCCGCGCAGCGCTGCCTGCTGCTTGTAATGTGCCAATAAATCCGGGTCAGAGAGCATCCTTTTCATTCCCTGATAGATTCCTTCTTCGCTGTTTTCTACGACCAGACCATATTCATCATGATCCCCCAGCAGCTCATGTGCACCAGAGCAGTCTGTGCTGACAACTGGTGTACCAACGATTAATGCCTCCGTCACTGCAGTAGAAAAGCCCTCACGACGCGAAGAGCAAACGTATAAATCACAACGGGAAACATACTGATAGGGATTATCACGGAAGCCAATCATGTGAAAGCTCTTTTCTACGCCCAGCCGGGCCACCTGCGCTTCCAAATTTTTCTGTTCTTCCCCAATGCCGATGATATAGATCGAATGCAACAGTCCTTCATCCAGAAGCCGTTTATGTACGTTCAGAATCCTGTCGTACCCCTTTGTCGGCATCAGCTTGGCTACCGAGCAAACGCGAATCCCGCCGCTTGAGAACATCGGGTCGTTCGGCTCCTGCTTCGCAAGGGTCGCTATTTTTTCAGTTTCGTTTGTATTATATAGCACGTCAATCGGCGTGTGCACCGGAAGCGCGTCTACAAATACCTGGCGAACCGACGCCGCTACTGCTACAAGGCGGTCATAGGTATCGTAGAGTCGGAGCGCTTCCTTCGGGGTTCGGAAACCAATTGCAGCCTGCTTCGGCGTCGGCAGCTCAATGTGCATCCATGCTACCTTCTTGATGCTTGGATCATGGCAGCCCGCCAAGATCCTAGAAGTCGGCCCTTCGAGATAAGATACAAGAATATCGTAATCCTCTTTGACTATATGCCGATACAACTGTTCAGGTGAGAATATTTTCATAAATGCTGTATTCCCTCTGAACTGTTTTTTTGCCCCCGGGACATAGCGGACGTGTGGCTGAAGATATTGCCTGTTAACGCCAACATCGAACAGCGTTTGAACAGTAACATCATATTTACAGCGGTCAAGATTATTTGCCAAATTAACCAGCACACGCTCAGCTCCGCCATGAGCAAGATTGGGAATTAAAAAAAGTATTTTTTTCATACGCTCACGCTCCAAAATGTGAACTGATGTATCGCCAGAGCGTAATTTGAGAAAAGCAGTTATCAAAGACGCTTTGAACCAGATTGCCGTACATAAAGTAACCGGTATATCCTGCAACACATAACACGGTCAGAATCTGCCGATCCTGCTTTGCAATTTTCTTCAGCATCCACGGAAGAACAACGACCTGTGCCGGAAGAAAATAGTTTGCGAGTCGGGCAAAGTAATTTGCTGTACCAAATAACCCGACAAACATAATCAGCGCATTCAGCATAGCCATGTTAAAAAGAATATTTTCTGTTCTCGTCGAATTCGCAAACAGCTTCCAACCGCATACAAATGCTAGAACGAGCGGCACAAAGCACACCAGCACGCGGAAAATATTAACGCCCTCTCCGACAAACGAGGCCATATCATAATCTGCACCCATCACTGTGGTCACATTAACAATAGTGCCAATGATACGATTCAAGCCAAAACCGACGCCAACGAATACACCAATATACAGATATGTCTTCCAAGTCAATGGTCTGAAATCCATAAACAAAAGCAAAAGATACACAAGCGCATACGGATGAAACAGCGATGCAATGGCAACAGTCAAAACGTAGGGCACATTTCTTTTCTGTAGCAAAAAATCCATGCCAAGCAGGCAAATTGCTGTTGCCATGCATTGCTTGATTGCCGCGAAAGTGAAAGTATAGAATCCTGTTGTGAACATCAAAAAGACAGCCAGCGGAAAGTTGTCCGTGTTTTTCCGCACAAATCTCACATAGCAGAACGCTGTAACCATAGAATAGAACATCAAGTAATCTTGCGTAGAGAATCCAAGCGTCTTCATTAGCGAATTTAAATATGCGAATCCTATTCCTTGTGCATATGTACTTGTATTTACTTCAGCAAAGTCTTTTAAAACCGGTGCTTGCGCATAGATCCGAACGTATGTAACTGTGTCATTATAGAATGTTCGTAATCCACAAAAGGTTCCCAAAAGCAAAATAAGAACCAAAGTAAATGCTTTGTCATAACGATGAGTTGAACCGCCAACCCGGCATAAATATTTGTCTCGATATGATATTGCAAACGAAAGAAGCATTGCCCAAAAGAGCAAAAACCATAGCTTTGACAAGTGGCACCTCCTAAAGCCAAAATCAAGTGCTGATATTTAATCGCCGTTTATGTAATAAGCAATATAATTTCGAAGGAAGAATGCCAACTAGAAGAGGTCGCCAAGCGTAAAGATATGCTTGAAAGGGCAATCGCAAAATGTAGGCAGCTTTTATGCGTACGCAGAATTCATTAATACGATATCTGAATTTGCGGCGTGAAAAAGCATTGCGATCATCTCGCATTGCATAGAGCGGCTCGGGAATATTTTGCCCCCGAAACCCTGCTGCGTACATCTTAACCCAAAGATCATAATCCTCTACTCGCAGGTATCGCGGATCTTCTGTATAGCCATTTACCGTCAGATAGGCATCTCTCCTGACCATACAAGGTGCGTGACAGAATGGCGTGCCTGCAATAAAATCCTTTTTTTGTGGAAAAGTGATTGGACGATTTTGCCCCCAAGTTCCGTTTTCATCAAAGTATCGCATGGCAGTGCTAACAATGGCGATATTTGGATGTGCATCCAGAATTGCCACCTCTTGTTCAAAGCGCGTGGGCATTGATATATCATCACCATCTTGGCGAGCAATATATTCCCCATCTGCTGCTGAAAGGCACCTGTTCAGAGTGTAATTCAAGCCCATATTGTGTCCGTTTCTCAAGAGCGTAATCTTATCTGGATAAGTAAGTTGGTATTGTGCTGCAATTTCATATGTTGTATCACTTGATCCATCATCACACATGACAAGATTCCAATTTGCAAAAGTCTGAGCAAGTAGTGAATCAAGTGCGGCCCCTAATGTGTCTGCGCAATTATAAATTCCCATAATTACGGTAACTTTCATCTCACAATAACTGTCCCTTCCGGTGCGGTAACAATGCTGTTTTCTGGCACATCATGAACCACTACGGCATTTACACCGATTTTGCTGTTAGAACCTATCTTTACATTTCCTATAATCTTTGCACCTGCACCAATAAAAACGTTATCTCCTATAACTGGTGCCCCGCCTTTTCCTTCTCCAATCGTAACTTGGTGAAATATTGTACAGTTAGATCCAATTACAGCATTGTGAGAAATGATGATTCCATATAGTCCATGCGGTAATTTAGGAGGAGTATGAAACTGTGCGCCAAATCCAAGATGAGTTCCTGTACTTGCGTTATTGAATGCGTCACAATGCTTAATGTATAGAAGACGACAGTAATTTAAGCCCTTACAGAAAAAACCCTTCTGAGGGAGAATTACTTTTTCGCGTCTGCTCCAATATTTGTCCTCATCATAATGTTGCATATGTGCCCGGGCAAAGCGCTCCGCAACGCTTAATTTTATTTCGTATGAACTCATATAGATGCGATCCTCAAAGTACAGCAAGATTGTTCATCGTCTTGTTGATGACAAGTAATTTATCAAACATCTTAACCATCCGCTTTCGGCCTCGGCAGCCCATTTCGGAGCGTTGCTCCACGGACAGCTCCATGACCCGCTGCATAGCCCCATACAGCGCGTTCGCGTCCTTCGCAGGGCACAGATACCCGCTGTTGCCGTCCTCCACCGCCTCGCGGCAGCCGGGGATGTCGCTGGTGATGAGCGGTCTCCCGGAGGCGGCAGCCTCCAGCAGTACGTTGGACATGCCCTCGTGATACGACGGCAGCACCACACAGCTTGCCATGGCGTAAAAGCGCTTCATATCCGACTGATAGCCGTGGTACTTGACCACACCGGCCTGCTCCAATTCATCCATGAGGGGCTTATATCCCTCTTCAAACGAGCCGACGATGTGGAACTCCACGCCGTCGCCATATTCCTTCTTCATCCGCTTTGCGGCGGCAAACAGCTCGTCCACACCTTTTTCATGCATAACGCGGCCTACAAATAGGAAGCGCACCGGCCCCTCCTGTGGGTAGGGCTGATAGGGATAATCTTCTAAATTGACTCCCGCACCGCTCAGCACCACGTCGCGCCCCTTCGGTACAACGCCGGTGGCAGCGAGGGTGTCCCGATTCCCGGCATTCTCAAAAAAAACGACCCTCGCGCCCTTCAACGCCGGTTTGTAGAGCGCCAGCACAAACTTCTTGAGCCAGCCGCCGTTTTCGATGGCGCTGCCAAGTCCCGTAATGTTCACGGCATAGGGGATGTGCGCCATCCGGCAGGCAAGTCCGCCATAGATGTTGGGCTTGATGGTATAGGTTAGAACAAGGTCGGGCTTGACTTCTTTCAGAATCGCCCGGTATTGGTGAAAGAGCTTGCTGTCATGAAACGGATTCATGCCCCGCCGATCGATGGGAAGTTCAATCACGCGGTCAGCCAAATGCAGAAGCTCGTCCCAGCGGTCATTGTGCGGAACGGCAACTGTGACGCTGGCATACTTTTTCAGCTCTGAGATCAAGTCCTTGCGGAAATCGTAAAGCCCGCCGCTGTGATTGGATAAAATCAGGATCTGTTTTCGTGCCATTATTACTTCCACCCACTATCTTTTGGCTGCTTTTGTCGGTTTCTAAACGAATTAGTTTTTTGCTTGCTTATAGATTCCGTCAGGATTCCTAAACCATATTAAATGCATCCCCAGCTTTTCCGGGGCATCGAAATCTTTTGTTTTGTTGTCTCCGACATAACACATACTTTCGAATGAGGCACCAAACCATTCAGCCATGAGTTCAAATGCTTTTGGATTGGGTTTTCGAAACGATGTGCCGCCCAATTCGTCCGTAACAATAATTTTGTCAAATACGTCTCGTATTTTGAGCGCATCAATTTTGGCCTGCTGGCCCTCCGGACGGCCATCTGTTATCAGCCCAAGCTTTTTCTTCTGTTCCCGCATTCTAAGAAGCATTTCACGGACACCCGGATATAAGCTAATTTGCGGACGATGGAATCGATATACTTGCAAGCATCGCTCTTTAAAATTCGCATCTGTAATATGCCTTTCGGTCAAAAGGCAATCAATTGCCGGCCGGTTTTCCAAGAAAAATGTCCACAGCCTTGCTTCTGCTTCGTTTCTCTCAGGAAACAGGTTCGCAACTTGGCTAAATCCACTTCTTACATAGTCTTTTTCGCTATAAAGCGTGTCGTCTAAGTCAAAAAGTATTACTTTAAACTCTGAACTATATTTTTCGACATCTAATACGCTACATACTTCGATCATAGCCTTCACTTCCTTCGTCAATACAAACACTTTGATCGAATCGGCTGTATGTAGCACCATTTCGCGCCGCACACTCCATGTAGCTGAGCGCTTCGCCCTTCAAGAGCCGAATCAACGCAGCTGCACTGTCCGCCCCGGCTTTCATGCTCAAGGGAGCTCCGCCGCCGAAGCGCGGATTGATTTCAATATAGTAATTTTTCTGTGATATATCGTCGTGTATAAGCTGAACCGTAATTTGCCCGCAAGGCTTAAAATCTTTCACAAGGTGTTTCATCTCGTCAATTATGACCTTGTTTTGATATATTTTTGTCTTGAGGACTTCTCCCGAACGAACGGCCAATCGTTCCCGAGGTGTAATAAAAATGGGATTTCCAGTAAAATCACAGAAAATATCAATTGTAAACTCGCGTCCCGAAATAAAAGGTTGAATGATATAGTCGGGAATCAGATTTGCATACGCCGCAAGGTCTGCTTTGTTCTGGACTTTGTATGCGTTTATACTCGAACTGCCGTCAAGCGGCTTAATAAATGCCGGGAATCCATCTGCATAATCTGCGACCTTGTCAACAGGTACAGGGGTATTTAGCCCGATCTGCTTAAAATAATCTGCCGTTTTGCGCTTATCGCGGCACAAAGCAATCCTTTCGACATCAGAAACAAGTACCCTTGTTCCAACTGCCTCAAATTTTGATTTACTCTGTGCCAGAATCAGCAATTCCGTATCAATCGTAGGAATCAGGCAGTCGATTTTCCGTTCTTTGCAAATATCAACAAGCTGAGGAATGTAGTTTTTGTCGTGAATTCGGCTAACACGTACGGCCTCATCGCAAAAGTACAATGCAGGTGCCGTTAGGGACATATCTGCACCTACAACATGCAGGTCTTCGTTCAGCTTTTCTGCGGCGTTCCTGAATGCTTGGACTAATTCAACTCGTCTGCCTATACTCGTTAATAGCAGTTTCATATTGAACACCCACTCTATTTCTCAAAGATAAGCTTTAGGGCCGGTAAACTCCTCTTTTGTCGCGCTGCCCTCCGCGCTGATCCCTTCGCGGGCGAAGACGCAGCGGACGGTCATGAAGATGATCTTCACATCCAGTGCAAAACTAACATGGTCTACATAGTCCACGTCATAGGCAAACTTTTCTTCCCACGTCGCAAGGTTTCGCCCATGCACCTGCGCCCAACCGGTGAGGCCGGGGCGGACGGCGTGGCGGTAATGCTGCTCGTCGTTATAGAGCGGCAGATATTTCACCAGCAGCGGTCTTGGTCCCACGATGCTCATCTTTCCGCGGAAGATATCCCACAGCTCCGGCAGCTCGTCGATGCTCAGCGCGCGCAGCTTCTTTCCGAAGCCCGTTAGACGTTCCTTGTCCGGCAGCAGCGCGCCGGTTTCATCCCGCGCGTCACTCATGCTGCGGAATTTGTGGAGCTTGAAGATCTTCTCATCCTTTCCCGGACGCTCCTGGCAGAAAATCACGGGGCTTCCGAGCTTCACGCGCACAAGAATCGCCGTCACCAGCAACAGCGGCGACAGAACGATCAGCGCACACCCGGACAGCACAATGTCCAGCAGGCGCTTGACGTATTTTTCATAAAACCCAGCCTTATGCCGCATCAGAACATCCCCCGGATGACCTCGCACACGCGGTCCACATCGTCCATGCTCATCTTCGTATCGCTGGGCAGGCATACGCCGCGCGCAAAGAGATCGTCGCCCACCGGCGCATCGCTGACGCTGACAAAGGGGCAGCCTGCGAAGACCGGCTGCAAATGCATGGGCTTCCAGAGGTAGCGCCCCTCAATGCCAGCCTCATTCAGCTTTGCCAGCATTTCACCGGGCGTCACGCCGCAGCCCTCGTCCAGCAGAGCGACGGACAGCCAGCGGTTCGGCTCGGCGCAGTCCAGCTTCGGCTGCATGGTCAGCGGCAGGCCTTTCAGGTTTTCGCAGTAGCGTGCAAAGATAGCCCGCTTCTGCTCCACGCGCAGCGGCAGCACCTTCATCTGCCCGCGCCCAATGCCCGCGCAGATGTTGCTCATGCGGTAGTTGTAGCCGATTTCCTCGTGCTGGTACCACGGCGCGTTTTCGCGCGCCTGCGTGGAGAGCTTCAATGCATGCTTCGCCTCATCCTCCGTCCGGCACAGCAGCATCCCGCCGCCAGAGGTGGTGATGATCTTATTGCCATTGAAGGAAAGAGCGCCGAAGTCACCAAAGGTGCCGCACTTCTGCCCATTGTATGTAGAACCCAACGCCTCTGCTGCGTCCTCAATCAAGGGAACATCATGCTCGCGGCAAATAGCGGTAATTTCGTCCAGCTTCGCGGGGTTGCCGTACAGGTGAACGACGACCACCGCCTTGGGCGTACCGTGCAGTGCAAAGGCGCGGCGCAGGGCGGCGGGGTCCATATTCCACGTCTCCCGCTCGGAGTCGATGAACACCGGCTTCGCACCGCAGTAGGCTGCGGGATTGGCGGAGGCGGAGAAGGTCAGGCTCTGGCAAAAGACCGTGTCCCCCGCCTTCACGCCCGCGAGGATCATGGCAAGGTGCAGCGCCGCCGTACCGGCAGACAGGGCGACGGGATAGCCCTTACCCATGTAAGCGCCTATCGATTTTTCAAACTCGTTGACGTTTTCACCCAGCGGCGCGATCCAGTTCTTCTGAAACGCATCGTGGATGTATTCCAGTTCATATCCCTCGTCCGACATATGAGGGCTGGCCAGCAAAAGTCGTTTATCCATTTTCCACTCCTATGTTTTCGCCCACCGAACACCAAAATTTGCTTCAGTCGGGCGTATTCGCTGCGTTTAAAAGCGCGACAAAGCCGCGTCATCCCTTTTTGCCGCTGCGGCATACAGAAATGCGCAAGTTCATCGATCCATGTATATCGCCGTCTCCCACCCGAAAAACGTTGGGATTACACCATTTTTATTGCTTAATTATACTACATATGGATAAAAAGCGCAATGCCTAACATAAGCGAAAAAGCGGAGTGGTTTTCCTTGTCAGATCATTTTCCGGTTGCACACGCTCAATTCATGTGGTACAATGTTATTCAATAAAGAGAGCGTATAATTCTACGCAAGTGGTAACACGGTAAAGAAAGTATGACTTGCTCAGAATGGAGGGGATCAGATGAAAGCACCGGACAATAGCGCGATTCAGCTTTTCGAGGATCAGAAGATCCGCGTGGCGTGGGATGCAGAGCGGGAGGAATGGTACTTCTCCGTACAGGACGTTGTAACGGTCCTGTCGGAAAGCACCGATCCCAAGCAGTACATCAAGAAGATGCGCGCCCGCGATCCGCAGTTGTCGGCCAACTGGGGTACAATTTGTACCCCGGTTCAAATGCTCGCCGCGGACGGCAATGTCGCGGGCGTGGCGAGGAAAGCGCTGGAAGCCGAAACCGGCAAGCCGGTTGTCACCGCGCAGAACGCCGAGAGCTTCCGCCAGCACGTCACGGATATTGTGACCGACGCGGCGCAGCTGCCGGAGAAAAAGGAGACTGCAAATGAGGAGTGAATCCAAGCTCAGCTACCGAGAAATCCTCGGCAACTGCCGTCCACGGGCAGCATACATCTCCGACTTCAACCGGGAGATGGCAAAATACTTAAAGGGCGGTGAGCCGACATGATCGAACGCTTTGATATCGCGGGCTATGCCCGTATTTCCGTGGATGATGAGCAGGAGCAGAAGAACATCTCTATCGAGAACCAGAAGGCCATCATCGAGGACTATGTAAAGACACACTTCCCCGGCAGCACGCTGACGTTTTTTGAAGACCGCGACCGCTCCGGCTACACGTTCGAGCAGCGCGAGGGCTATCAGGAGATGCGCCGGGGGCTGATGCGGCACAAGTACGACATCCTCATCATCAAGGACTTTTCCCGCTTCTCCCGCCGCAACTCGCGCGGTTTGGTGGAGCTGGAAGACCTGCGCGACGCGGGCGTGCGCATCATCTCCATCGGCGACGGCGTGGACTTCCCCAATGACGACGACTGGCTGAAAATCCAGTTTCAGTTCCTTGTGAACGAAATGCCCGTCACGGACACCTCCCGCAAGGTGCGCAGCGTTGTGAAGCGGCGGCAGAACGACGGCGAGTGGATCTGCGCCGCGCCCTACGGCTATCTCGTCACCGAGGACAAGCAGTTTGAGATCATCCCCACGGAGGCCGAGACCGTCCGCAGGATTTTTGACCTCTACAGCAACGCCGGTTGGGGCTACAAGAAGATCGCCAACTATCTCACCGATCAGGGCGTTCCCACCCCGCGTATGTCCGAGCGGATGCGTAAGGAGGCGGCGGGCAAGAAAACCAAGCGGGAGGCCAAGAACGCGTGGGCCATCGCCACGGTGCAGGGCATTCTGGACAACGATTTTTATATCGGCACGCTCCGTCAGGGCAAGTATACCCGCGCCAAGATCAACGGCAAGGAGATCAAACGCAACGACGATGAGCATATCGTCATTGAAAACCACCATCAGGCCATCATCGACTACCGCACCTTCGCCATCACCCGTGCGCTGCGGGAAAAGCGCAGCCGCAGCAACTATCGCGGTGTGAAGATCAACGACAACGTGTACTCCGGCTTTTTGCAGTGCGGCGACTGCGGCAGTCCGCTGTTCGCCATGAGCCGCTCTGACCTCGCCCCCGCCTACACCTGCGGGACGTATCACCGGCGCGGGCTCAAGGGCTGCACCAGCCACCATATCCGCGTCGATCGGCTGGACGAGCTGCTGAAAAGCTATGTGCGCAAGCTGGCAGACAGCTCTGCCGCCATGCTGGCGCAGCTCAACGAGGAGCTGAAGCGCGAAACCGAGCAGGTGGCGGAAACGGAGCAGTCCGCGGGCAATCTCGCCGAGGTGCTGGCCGATCTCACCGAAGAATTAAAGGTCACGAAGCGCCAGCGCATCCGGGAGATCATGAAAAAGCCGGAGCAGGAAGCCTCCATCGAGGCACTGTATGACGAGATGGAAGCAGACCTGCAAAAAAAGATCGACGGCATCAACCACCAGATCGACCTGCTGTCCGACAAGCGCAACACCATCATTCAGGTGAACCGCGTGGCCAAGACCGCCATCGACGTGTTCCGCGACATTCTGGAAAAGGACAAGCTGGAGAGGAACGATCTGGAGCTGCTGATCGACAAGATCCTCGTCTTTGAAGATCGCCTGGAAATCAAGCTCAAAACCGACATCGACACGCTGCTGCGCTGCGGAACCCTCCCCGTGGAAACGGAGGACGCCGCAAATTTTCGTGAAGGCACGAAAAATATCGAAAACGCGCTGATCCAGTCCTCAAAAGGCCGCGAGGACAAGGTTTTCCGTGTCCATGTTATCAGTAACGGCGACCCGTTGGAGATCTACACGAGCAAGGATGGGGAGGTCATTTTTAAGAAGTATTCGCTCATGGGCGGCGTAGATGAGTTTGCCGCGCAGCTGTGCGACACGCTGAGCAAGTCGACCGGCACGAGCGTGGCCGTGACCGACCGCGACAGCGTCATCGCCGCGGCAGGCAGCGCGCGCCGCGACCTCATCGGCAAGCGCATCAGCCCGCAGCTCGAGCAGATCATGGAGGACCGCGGTATCTACCGCGCCGTGCCGAGCGAGCGCAGCGTGTTCGTCACCGAGTCGCTCGACCGCTACTGCGCGACCATCGCCGCGCCCATCATCTCCGAGGGCGACGCACTCGGGCTCGTGGTCTTCATCGGCACCGAGGGCGAGTCGGCCGCAGGCGAGACGGAGTACAAGCTCGCGCAGGCCATCGCAGGCTTTCTCGGCAAGCACATGGAGAGCTGAAAAAAGAGGACGGCCTTAGCCGTCCTCTTTTCCTATATAGCACCGCCTTCGTGTTGTGCATTGCAATTGCTGATCGCACCACCTCTCATCGTGAATACGCAGTCCTTTCCAATATCCACAGCACCGCCGTCACCATCGTCATCTCTGCAATTCGCAATGATACTGCTCTCCAAGATCAGTGTGCCGCTAGGCACAGAAAAACCGCAGTTCTTATTTTGACCATCAATGGTGCCGTCAGTGCCGCTGTCCTTTATCGTTAGTGTTTTACCATCGTACACACAAAACATATCCTCGTCTGTAGCATTACAGGTCAAGGTATACCCATTCAAATCAAATGTGACGGCTCCGCTGATTGTAATTTCGCCGCTAATAGTAACATTGCCACCTAAATAGTAACTACCGTCCGACAGGTTCAAATTGATGCCATCAAATATCGTCCAACTCTCCCAATTGTTCTCTGCCCGCGCCGCCGTCGGCAACAGCGTCAGGCACAGGCACAGGGCCGTCAAAAAGATGAAAATACGTTTTTTCATATCATTCCTCCATCAAAGCGATTGGTGCATCCATCGGATGCACCAAGGGGATATCCCCTTGCCGAAATTTACCGTTCTGTCAGGGCTTCAAAGCCCTTTTCCGCCTGCTGGACGGTCATTCGGATGATGCCCGCCGCCATGGTGTGCAGGTCGAGCTGCAAAACGGCCGCGCTGACCCCGCCGCCGCTCTGGCGGCACATTGTAGAGCTTAAGCGCGCACTCCAAAAAGCGCGCGATCTTGCGCTCCACGGTAAAGTACATGTCGCACGGCACGGCCACGAACGAGCGCATCATGCCCGTCGAGGCGATCTCCATCTCGTAAAAGTCCTTGGCCTCCGCGTCCGGAAGATCGTCCCCGAAGATGCCCTCCAGCCGCTTCGCCGTGCTGCGATACAGGTATGCCGAGGTCGACGGCAGCGTGTAGGCCGTCACGTACAGCTTGCGCAGTGGCTCGGTCAGCCCGGCGATGTGGAGCTGGATAGCCGTCTCCACCGCGTAGAGCACGTGCCGCGCTGTGCTGCTCGGCCAGCGTGAACTGCCCGCTGAACATCCGCTTGTCAAGCTCGAGCAGCAGCGCCTCCTTGCTGGGAAAGGCCCGAAAAAACGAGCTTGGCGGCATACCCGCGGCGCGGGCGGTCTCCGCGGTCGTCGTGCCCTCATATCTCTTTTCCAAAAACAGCTTTACGGCGGCGCGCAGCATCTTTTGCTGCGTCAAAAGTCCGCTCGCCTGCTTGCCGCGCAGCAGCATATCGATCACGCTCCTCAAAGTCTACTTGTGAGTGTAGTCACATAACAGCATGGTCCGCCGCTTTCCGCAAGAATGAACTGTGTAAATTTTTACCCCTGCCGATATAAAAGAAGTGCGGCGGTCCTTCGACCGCCGCACTCTCTCATTTTATTTTCCTTTACAGCATCGCAAAGCGCTGTGCGCCCTTCGTTTTGAGCCAGCGAAGAAGCAGCGCTGTCACCGCGAGCGTCACCGCCGCCGCGATGGCGAGATACGCAGCCGCGCCGAGCTTCCACCCCTGCCAGAGGTAGAGCCCCGCGAACACGATGGCGTAGAGCCAGCCGCCGAACAGCGCGATCGTCACGGCCAGACTTTGCTTGATGGGCATGAGCTCGCTCGTCCACGTCAGGTTTGCCCGCGCGACGCCGAGCGTCAGCCCCAGGCACGCGGAAAACGCGATGTACGCGAGTGCCTCGGCAAAAACGAGCGGCAGCGCCGCCGTCACAGGCAGGATAAACGCCATGCAGGCAAGCGGCACGAGCGCTGGAAGGGCCGTGAGCGCAAGCTGTACCTTGAGCTTTGCGCGAAGCACCTGCCAGGGCTTGACGGGCAGCGATTGCGCGAGCCAGAGGGACTTTCCCTCGAGCGAGACCGACGGCGTCGCCATGTCGTTCATCGACGCAATGGCGCACACGCCGGTGCAGAGCAGCACCTCCGCGCAGCCGCTCTGCGAGGTGAAGGCCTCGTTCAGCAGCGACACGACCGTTCCGCCCTTCCACAAAAGCAGGATGCCCGAGATCGGCAGCAGCAGGATACCGAGGCCGCTGTTGAGCATGTAGTTCGGGCTCACGGTGAAGCGCGCGAGCTCCTTGCCGAAAAGCGCCCCATCGATGCTCCGGCGCTTGACGGCCTTTTCGCGGTACACAGCCTTGCCCGATGCGCCCGACGCAGTCGTGATCTGCAAAAAGCTGCGCGAGAGCAGCGTCCACGTCAGCGCAAACAGCGCGAGGATGACCGCCGCGCTCAGCAGCATCGCTGTCACATCGCCCGTACCGGTCAGGCCAAAGACGTAGAGCGGGTGCGCCGCACCCTTGATCTTCTCACCGTAGACCGCGGCGTTGGCGACGAGCTGCTCGATGGCCGTCTGCGCCTTGAAGACGAAGAAATAGTAGATGGCAAGCCCTGCGAGCGAGACGATGACCGTGATGAAGCTCTTGTGCTTGAGCTTACGGCTCACCTTCGCCACGACCCAGCCCAGCGCGCACGAGAGCGTGAGCACGAAGATTGAGATGAGCGCCGTCAGCAGCACGCCGCCGAGGAGCGCCATCGGCGCCGTCGAGACCGTGACCCAGTAGACGATGACCGCGGGCAGGATGACGACCGCGGAGTACATGAGGCCCATGAGATAGACCGTCAGCAGCCGCGAGGCCATCAGCGTCCGCACCGGGATGGGTAGAGACAGCAGCAGGTCGTTGTCCTTAGCGAAGTACAGGCCCGAATACGTGTTGAACACGCTGCCGAACGCGCCGAGAAAGATGGCGAGCAGCGACATGAGTGCAAAATAGAGCCAGCCCATCCCCGCCTGCGTAAGCGGCGCACAGAGCGAAACGGAAAGCCCCGTGAACATCCCGCCGAGGCCGATCATCAACGCGGCAAAGAGCAGGATATAAGCGATAATCCCCGCCGTCGAACGTTTTTTATTGGTTTTGGCATTATAAAAGTAGCTGCGGAAAATTTCCATCAGCTGCTTCTTGACGAGCGTTTTCAGCATGATTCGCCCTCCAGCTCAAGGAAGACCTCCTCGAGCGAGTCGTCGCCCTTGACCTCCTCCATCGTGCCTGAGCGGATGAGCTTGCCGCCCTTGATGATGGCGACCTTGTCGCAGAGTTTTTCGGCCACCTCAAGCACGTGGGTCGAGAAGAAGATCGCGCCGCCCGCGTCGCACACCTCGCGCATCATGCCCTTTAAGATATGTGAAGCCTTCGGGTCGAGGCCGACGAACGGCTCATCCATCAAAATGAGCTTCGGCTCGTGCAGCCACGCCGAAATGATGGCAAGCTTCTGCTTCATGCCGTGGGAATAGGCCGCGACGGGCTGCGCCAGGTCGGTCGTCAGCTCGAAGAGGTCCGCGTACTTGCGGATGCGCTCCTGCCGCGCGCTTTCCTCCACACCGAAGATGTCGGCGATAAAATTGAGGTACTGGATGCCCGTCATAAACTCGTAGAGGTCGGGGTTATCCGGGATGTAGGCGAGCATCTTCTTGCAGGCGATGGGATCGTCCTGAATGGAGTGCCCGCCGATCGTGATCCTGCCGGAATCGAACTGCTGGATGCCGACGACCGACTTGAGCGTCGTGGTCTTGCCCGCGCCGTTGTGGCCGATGAAGCCGTAGATCTCCCCTGGCGCGATGTGGAGCGACAGATCATCCACGGCTTTCTTTTCGCCGAAGGTCTTGGTCAGGTGTTCAATATAGAGCATAAGGTTCTCCCTCTTTTCTTCTTGCAGCCGTTTCGAATATCTTTGTGATATCAAAATAATATCATGTGATTTTCAACTGTCAAGAGCCATTTTGCAAATGTCAAGTTTGCTTTACTTGTAGGATATCACTGTCGTTCCAATTTGTCAAGTCCGCTTTACATTTTATCCTTGTGATACAGCACGAGCGACACAATACCCATCACCGCCGCATACAGTACGCCGCCAACGGCCCAGATAAACCAGCTATACTGCGGCTGGCCGTTTCCCCTGGGGCCGAAGGTGTAGAAGAGGAAAATTGCCGTCACGCTCAGCCAGTAGATGAGCGACACTGTGCTCATTACGCCGCTGCGCGCCTTCTTTTTGCGCGTGTAGTCGCCCTCCTCGAGCAGCTGGTCCATCGCGCCGGTGTATGTTCCGCTCCAGACGAGCACGCCCACGCCGCAGGCGACCAGAAGCAGCAGCGCATCCACCGCCGCCGCGGCGTAAACATCCGCCGGAGCGACGCGCACGAGCAGCGCGGCGACATCGGACGACGCGAGACCGACCCCGAGCATCAGCGGCACGACAGCAAGGATGCACAGCACCACGCCGAGGATCGTACAGCGCGAGGCGGTCGGCTCATAGGCCTTGCGCCGCTCGCGCACCATGCCGCTCACGCCGTACTCGGTCTCAAACGGCTCTTTTTCAAGAAAGTCGAATCCCTTCGTCTTCGCCCCGCACGAGAGGAACATTCCCACCGCAATGGCGACCAGCACCAAAATGACGCTCACGCCGAGACCTGCGGCCAGATCCTCCGAAATACCGCCCAGGCCCGCGTCCGCCATGGCGGAGAGAAAAATGATCACGACCGGCGAGACGATGCACATCGCCACCGCCAGTGCGATCTTCGGCGCGCAGGCCTTGCGCAGCGCAAGGTATCGCGCCGCCTGCTCCATCGTCACTCTCCGCAGCGGCGTTTCGTCCGCCTCGGATTCGACGAACTCCTCCTCTTCGAGTTCGTCCTTCAATAAATAGTCGGTGCTCACGCCAAACAGCCGGCTCATCTGCACCACCTTGTCAAGGTCGGGCACGGACTGCGCGCCCTCCCACTTGGATACCGACTGGCGCGTCACCCCGAGCTGACTTGCCAGCTCCTCCTGCGACCAGCCTGCCTTTTTGCGCAGCGTGATGATTTTATCCGCTAAGATCATATCGTCTTCCTCCTGAATTCTAAGGCGCGGTCCCGCGCCGTCTGGATGGCGTTATCATAGCCTATTTCGCGGTTGCGGGAAAGAAAGCGCACTGTCAAATTTGTCAACCGGCAGTTGCAATCCTTGATTTTTCAAGGTTTTTTCGCCGTGCGCTCCTATTACCCTATGTATCTTCGTCATGATATCATACCGCGGCGCAGAAAAAAAGAGCGTCCCGTTCGGGACGCTCTTTTTAAGGGTTTTCACACACTTACACGACGGCGAAGAACTTGACAAGGAACAGCGCGGAGATCACGTAGGTCAGAACGCTGACATCCTTAGCCTTGCCGGAGAGCACCTTGACAAAGGTGTAGGAGATGAGGCCCAGGCCGATGGCGTGGCCGATGGAGCCGGAGATCGGCATACCGATGAGCATGATGGACACCGGCAGCATTTGGTCCATGTCGCTGAAGTCCACATTCTTGAGGCCCTGGAGCATCAGAACGCCGACATAGATCAGCGCGGCGGAGGTCGCAGCGCCGGGGATGACGGCGGCGATGGGGGCGAGGAACATGCAGGCGAGGAACAGGATGCCCGCGGTGAGCGCGGTCAGGCCCGTGCGGCCGCCCGCTTCCACGCCGGAGGCGGACTCGATGAACGTGGTGACGGTGGAGGTACCGGTGCAGGCGCCCGCGACCGTACCGATGGCATCGGACAGCAGGGCTTCCTTCATCTGGGGCATGTTGCCGTCCTGATCGACCATGCCGGCGCGGGAGGCCGTACCGACGAGCGTGCCGATGGTATCGAACATATCGATCATGCAGAAGGTGATGACGAGCGTGATGGCGGTGAACCAGCCGATGTTCACAAAGCCCGCAAAGTCAAACTTGAAAAGCGTGGTGGAGACCATGTCGGCGAAAGGCGGGACAAAGCTCGCAGTCGCGAGGCTCGCAAACGGATTGACATGCAGGAAGATGGCGCTGCCCGCCCAGTAGATGACGGACGAGAACAGCATGCCGAGCAGCACTGCCGCCTTCACGCCCTTCTTGGCGAGGACGACCATGACGAAAACGCCGAGGAACGCGGTCACGACGGTCAGGACCATCGCATCGTAGCCCGCGCCCATGTTGCCCTTGATGATGCTGGGCGTCAGCGCGCCGAAGAAGTCACGCATCATGTAGAACGGGCCGCCGTTTTCAGAGTAGATACCGACATTGGAGCCAAGGCCAACGTTCATCAGCATCAGGCCGATGGCGGGAGCGATGCCGTAGCGCACGCCGAGAGGAATGGCCTCCACGATCTTCTCACGCACCTTTAAGAGCGTGAGGATGAGGAACACGATACCCTCGACAAGGATGATGACGAGCGCCGCCTGGAACGCGGACTCGTACTCGCACTCGTTGATGACCGCGATGTTGGCGACGACCACCGCGAAGAAGCTGTTGAGTCCCATGCCGGGCGCCATGACGAACGGCTTGTTGGCGAAAAACGCCATGCAAATCGTGCCGATCGCCGAGGCGATGCAGGTAGCAAGGAACACACCGTTCCACAGCGGCGTACCCACTGCAAAGTTGGTCAGCAGGTTCGGGTTGAGCGCGATGATGTAGGCCATGGTCATAAACGTGGTAAGACCGGCAAGGATCTCGGTGCGTACCGTAGTACCGTTGGCCTTCAGCTTAAATAGCTTTTCCATGATTTTCTCCCTTTCTTTTTTGTTTTTCCGCCCGCTTCCTAACAAAAAATTAGGAAGCAAAACAGATTTTCAGTCAATATTATAAACATCCCGACAAGAAATTGCAAGTGTTCTGTTTATTTTTACCACACTTTCTCACTCCGCGCCGAGAGTTCCGCCGGTTTCTGTTGTGTTTTTGTTTGCTTTGCGCTATACTATAGTTAGTAAAAATTTGCATTTTGGGAGGTGCATGCCGTGAAGCTGATGGTTTTAGACGGCAACTCCATCATCAACCGCGCCTATTACGGTGTCCGTCCGCTCACCACGCGCGACGGGTTTTTCACCCACGCGATCTTCGGCTTTCTGACGATGCTCGGCCGCTTACTCGACGAGGAAAAGCCCGAGGCGCTGTGCGTCGCCTTCGACCGCCGCGAGCCGACGTTCCGCCACCTCGAGTACGAGGGCTACAAGGCCACGCGCCACGCCATGCCCGAAGAGCTCGCCATGCAGATGCCGGTGCTCAAGGACGTGCTCGACGCGATGAACATCCCCCGCTACGAGCTCGCGGGCTTTGAAGCCGACGATCTGATCGGCACGATCTCGCGCAAGTGCGAAAGCGCAGGCTGGGACTGTGTCGTCGCCACGGGAGACAAGGATTCTTTGCAGCTCGTGACCGAGCACACGACCGTCAAGCTCATTTCCACGCGCATGGGCCAGACCACGACGAAGGACATGACGCCCGAGAGCTTTCGTGAGGTCTACGGCTTTGCGCCCATCCACATTGTCGACCTCAAAGCCCTGATGGGCGACGCGAGCGACAATATCCCCGGCGTGCCGGGCGTTGGCGAAAAGACGGCGATGGCGCTCATCCAGAAATACCAGAGCATCGACGAAATTTACCGGCTGCTCCCCGATATCGAGGCCAAGCCGAACGTCATCAAAAAGCTCACCGAGGGCGAGGAGAGCGCCCGCCAGAGCTTCCACCTCGCGACCATCGTGACGGACGCACCACTCGAATTTTCTCCGCAGGACAATCTGCGCAAGGCGCCGTCAGACACGCTCTATCCGCTCTTTATGAAGCTGGAATTTACCAAGCTCATCGACAAATACGGTCTCAAGCCGCCCGCCGACATCCCCGCCGCCGAGGAGCCGGTCGACCTCACCGTGACCGCCGAGGCCGTGACCACGGTGGAAAAGGCCAAGGAATATCTCTCGCTCTTCCGCAAGGCGGAGCACGTGACGCTGCTGGCGCTGCCGGACCTTTCCGGCGTGATCGTCGACTTCGTTGCAGGCGAATCGACCGCCGTCTCTGCCGAGTTCTACTTCAGCCGCTACGAGGGCGACTGGAACGCGCTGCTGCGCGCCCTGTTCTCGGATGATATCAAGAAAGTCAGCCACAACGTCAAGGACCTCCAGCGCACGCTGCTCGAAAACGACCTTCCCATCGAAGGGTTCATTTTTGACACCGCGCTCGCAGGGTACCTGCTCGACGCGACGGCGGGCAAGTACGATATCGCGTCGCTCTTCGCCGCCTACTTCCACCAGACGCTTGCCGAGCCGAAGCACTTAGATCCAGACGCTTTCTCGATGCTCGGCGACACGGCCGAGGCCGAGACGGCGTTCCACGTCTATACCAGCGCCGTCGATGCGCTGTATGAGGCCTTTGCCCCCGAACTTGAGAAGCGCGAGCTGCACGAGCTCTATTATGAGGTTGAGCTGCCCCTCTGCGCCGTACTCGCGCGCATGGAGCACGCGGGCATGCGCGTGGACGCGAACGCTCTCGCGGCCTTCGGCAGCGAGATGGAAGTGCAGCTCAAGACGCTCGAGCAGCACATCTATGAAGAGTCTGGCGGGCCGTTCAACATCAATTCCCCCAAGCAGCTCGGCGAGGTGCTCTTTGAACGCTTGCAGCTCCCACACGGCAAAAAGACGAAGACCGGCTGGTCGACGAACGCGGATGTGCTCGAAAAACTGCGGTGGGAGAATCCCATCGTCGAAGAGGTTTTGCAGTACCGCCAGTACGCGAAATTCCGCTCGACCTACTGCGACGGTCTTTTGAAGGTCATCGCGCCCGACGGGCGCATCCACACGAGCTTCCAGATGACCGTCACGGCGACGGGCCGTTTGAGCTCGACCGAGCCGAATTTGCAGAATATCCCCACGCGCACGCAGCTCGGCAGCGAATTCCGCCGCATGTTCGTCCCCGCAGACGGCTGCGTGCTCGTCGACGCGGACTACAGCCAGATCGAGCTGCGGCTGCTCGCGCACATCGCGGACGACGAGGCGATGAAGCAGGCGTTTCTGACCGGCGAGGACATCCACACCGTCACGGCCGCGCAGGTCTTCGGCGTGCCGACTGATCAGGTCACCAAGCAGATGCGCTCGCACGCGAAGGCCGTGAATTTCGGCATCGTATACGGCATTTCCGCCTTCTCGCTCGCGCAGGACATCGGCGTGCCGGTGTACGAGGCGAAGGAATATATCGAGACGTACTTTGAGCGCTTCCCCGGCATCCGCCGCTATATGGATGAGGTCGTCGCGCAGGCGAAGGAGCGCGGCTATGTCGAAACACTGATGCACCGCCGCCGCGCGCTGCCCGAGCTGGCGGCGAGCAACTTCAATACCCGTTCGTTCGGCGAGCGTGTCGCGCGCAACATGCCCATCCAGGGCACAGCCGCGGACGTCATCAAGCTCGCAATGGTGCGCGTCGACGAGCGGCTGCACAAGGAAAACTTAAAGGCAAAGCTCATTTTGCAGGTGCACGACGAACTCATCGTCGAGTGCCCGGAGGAGGAAAAGGAGGCGGTCGCACGGCTCCTCACCGAGGAGATGGAGGGCGCAGTGCACCTCTCCGTTCCCCTGACCGCCGAGGCCCACTGGGGCATAAACTGGCTGGAAGCCAAATGACCGGAGGAAACCAATGGAACAGTTAAAGAAAAAAGTCCGCATCGTGCCGATGACGAACGAATATTTGAATGACGTTGCCGAGCTTGAGCGCACATGCTTCTCGAACCCCTGGTCGCGCAACATGCTCGCAGAGGAGCTTGAAAACGCGTGCTCGGCCTTCTTAGTCGCGCTGGATGCAGAAAACGGCAGCGTCGTCGGCTACGCGGGGCTGCTCGCCGTCGCGGACGAGGGCTGCATCACCAAGATGGCCGTCCGCCCCGACTGCCGCCGCGGCGGTGTGGCGGGGCAGCTTCTCGACGTGTTTATCCGCTTCGCCGAGGGCAGCGGCCTTGCGTTCTTGACGCTTGAGGTGCGTGAGAGCAACTATGCCGCCATCGCGCTGTACGGCAGCCGCGGCTTCCGCGGCGAGGGCCGCCGCAAAAACTACTACGACCACCCGAAAGAGGACGCCATCATCATGACGAAGGAATTCGGCGCGGCAGAAGCGGAGGCGCAGCAATGAAAATTCTCGCTTTCGAGTCCTCCTGCGACGAGACCGCCGTTGCGGTCGTCGAGGACGGACGAAAAATTCTCTCCGACGCCATCGCGTCGCAGGCCGACCTGCACGCGCTCTACGGCGGCGTCGTGCCGGAGATCGCGTCGCGCAAGCACATCGAGGCCATCGCCGCGCTGACCGATCAGGCGCTCAAGGAGGCGGGCGTCGAGAAAAAAGGCATCGACGCCGTGGCCGCGACCTACGCGCCGGGTCTCATCGGCGCGGTGCTCGTGGGGCTGAACTTTGCCAAGAGCGCGGCCTACGCGCTGAATGTGCCGCTCATCCCTGTGCACCACATCCGCGGCCACATCGCCGCGAATTACTTAGCGTTCCCAGAGCTTGAGCCGCCGTTTCTGGCGCTGTGCATGTCCGGCGGCAACACGCTCATCGTCGACGTGCGCGACTACACGGACTTTACGCTCCTCGGCGCGACGCGTGACGATGCGGCGGGCGAGTGCTTTGACAAGGCCGCGCGCGTGCTCGGCCTTCCCTACCCCGGCGGCGCGGCGATGGACAAGCTCGCCCACGAGAGCGAGGGCGGCGTCTACGAGCTGCCGCGCGCGAAGATTGACGGGTGCCCTCTCGATATGAGCTTTTCAGGTCTCAAGACCGCCGTCGTAAACCTTGCCCACAACGCCGAGCAGACGGGAAAGCAGCTCGACCGTGCGGCGCTTGCGCGCGACTTCACGCAGGCCGTTGTCGACGAGCTCGTCCCGCGCGCGATGCTCGCCATGCAGCAAAGCGGGCGCAAGGTACTCGTCGCCGCAGGCGGTGTCGCCGCGAACTCGTTCATCCGCGCAGAGCTCGAAAAGGAGTGCCGAAAGCACGGCTACCGGCTCTACATGCCGCCGCTCAAGCTCTGTGGTGACAACGGCGCGATGATCGGCGCACAAGGGTATTATGAGTATCTCGCCGGCGCGCGAGCGGATTGGGCGCTGAACGCGTATGCGACGAGAGATATTGACGATCCTATCGTCTGAGGGTTTACAGCACGGCAGCGCTGGTTCTTATTCCCCTGCGCCGCGCAGGGGGGGGGCGATCAAG
>OIZE01000488.1_pt1 | contig 31669 bp, 33 predicted proteins | sample 1588421 | NCBI WGS metagenome assembly OIZE01 (sample SAMN03283251) | human gut metagenome | biome: human-associated habitat; material: feces | host: Homo sapiens | place: USA | collected 2013 | reverse complement strand
GTTAGCCTCAAAGACTCCAAGGACTTGGTACTAGCGACTGGTTAGGTCTTACTAGGTTGGATTCGCACCAACTATATATCTAACGCCGAACTGGCGCACCACCTCCCATTTATGTTTCTAATCCTCTACAAATCAATATACTACAATCTTACTATTTACATCATTTCCAATCAATTTAATTTTGTTATTCCATAAGCTCACAAATAACTCCTTTGTCTAATATGAATTTAACCTTACCACTCGCTTCTTCACTGATTTTATCATACAATCTTCCTGCACTATAACTTTCTCCAAGTACTGTATAAGGACTATTGGCTACATAACCAATCTTTCCTAGACCTGGAAGGTTTACACTAATGGCTTCTTTATCATATTCATTATCTTTTTCTTTCTTTAAATAAACAATCATTTCTTTTTCTAGAAATGAATCTCCATAATAATGATGTAATCCTGTAACTGTAAAATAAGTGTTTGACATAAGTATGTCCTCCTTTATAATTTCAAGTTACATCATTAATTGACATCACGCGTGTCTAAATAGTAAATAAATTAAATTATTTTTTGAATAGATCATTGGACTATTTGGAAAATAAACAATCAAACGATATATATAATAGATAATCATGAGTGTACACCATATGATTAATATCATTTTTCTTTTCTCGGGTTTTAATAAGCATAGAATGCCACACATGATTGTGGGCATTAATAGAGCATGGTAATACAGAGATAATTGAATATTTCCTTTCAGAAGATAATACAGGCTTGTTTTCATGTTGCATCCTGGGCATGGCAAGCCTGTAATGAATTGAAAGGGGCATTTATAGAATAATAAAAGAAGGAATAGTATGAGAACTATTCCTAAATATTTAGTCTTTTGCGAAACCATTAATATGACTCTGAAGGATGCAATAGGATACTAAAGATAATTGAAGTATAGATAATACCATTAACACAATACTGTCGTCACTTGGATGATGTCCATTACTTCTTGTAAGACTAGATACCATCTTACCAGCCTTCCATAAGTAGTATAGTAAGTAGATTCCACATGTCACAATACTAAGTACTACAACAAGTCCTGGTTCAGCACCTTTTTCTTGGTTTTGACTTTCACATAAATCATTTAAGTCATGTGCGATTGTATATAGCCAATAAATACTGTAAATGCCACAAGTAACTAGACTTAATACTACACATAGTCCAATACTCTTTTCTTTTACAACTCCAGTAGTAAATGAAAAACTTGGTTCCACATGCACTGTTTCATTACCTGCAAGCTCGGTATTCTTTAATCTTTGCCAATCTTGCATGCCTGTTTTCCATACAAAACTATTTCCAGTTAAGATACCACTGTCAATAAATCCTTTCATGTCTGATTCACTAAAAGGTCCTTTAGAATCATTATTCTCTACATAATACCAATCATTCGAAGATGATGATGTAGAAATAAATTCGTTTAACTCTGTATTCTCTAGTCTTTCCCAGTCTTTCATACTCGCCTTCCATACTAGAGTACTACCACTGATTTCACCAGAAGTAATCTTAGCCTTCATCTCATCTATACTGAATGATCCTTTAGAGTCATTGTTCGATACATAGTACCATTCTTTGACCGATGTAGTTGATTCATTCTCATTTACTGATACTTCTTTATTTGTTTCAACTTCAGATTCATTAACTTCTTCTTCAATCTTATCCACGACTGCAACAGGTACAACAATACCTTCATCGACTTCTACCTTTGTTCCACAATTTGAACAAAATTTAGAATCATCACTTATTTCGTGCCCACAATTTTTACAAAACATATTCAATCTTCCTCTCAATTGATTCAATTATAAAATGAATACCTTCTTAACTCAACTACTTAAGAAAAACTTAAGATTATTGATTTGACAATTTAATAAAACACATAACTTATGAATTATTGAATCTGAATCATAAACATAATCCGTATTAACTATTTAAAAAATGCTATACAATATGTTTCTTGTAGTCAATTGTTTCTATTGCATATACTTCTGTTTCTATGCATTCAAATAAATCCGGATCAAATAAAGCCAAATTATAGCCTCCATTATGCATTACACTTTTATATTCTATACCAGCATATTCTGGATTTCCGTCATGAATAATACTCTTGACAAAATCAGTAATATATTGAGTTGGAACATAATCTAAAGGACTGTCACTACGCCTCATAATTTTACCCATCTCATCATTTATTTTATTTAAATGTTCTTTATTTATTGCATATTCCAAGCAATCTAAGCCTTCAATAAATGGGCTAATCTGGTTTATTTTCTTTAAATCAACAACAATTATATCTTTTTTGAGTTGGAATTTGCCTACCGTTACATAGTCATATGCGCCGGCTCTAGTTTCGTATATTGTAGTTTCAGCAGTATCTCCCAAATACAAACACCTTATTCCTCTTGCATTTGCTCTTCCGTCAGTAGTCTTATCAATTGGCGGTGCTCCCATTTCAGTTACAGGAATTCCTACTTCTGTAGATATTCTACACCTATAAAAGACTTCTCCTGTCTTATATGGTTTTCGTATATATGAACAAAAACGTTCTAATAAATCTAAATCTACATAATGTGTATGAAAACGATTCCTTGTTTTGAGCGCTTCTACAAAATCTTCCCATGAATTAGTTGTTAATAAAGAATGTTTTGATAAATAATCTGAATCATATAGTTCCTGGATTCCTACTGGTTGATCAAATAGTTCTGCATTATACTCATACTTTTCTTTACATATAGCTGTAATAATGTTATAGACATCCGCTTCTGTTTTTTTGTTAAATATGTTCCAATTATAAATTAACTCGCTTTTCAATAAACGCGTATCCGCTTTGGGAAATGATTGGGGTAACAAAGAGACCGGTGTATAAATACTTAATAAATCATCAAACATCATACTTAAATCGTCAAATTTTTCCGTATCATACAAATATACATTTTTACTTTTACACAGTGGGCAATCCCCTATAACTGATTTATTTTTAATAACAGAAATAATTTCTGTATCGCAAAAACACTTTTCGCAAATTATCATAATCTAATCCTTATCCAAATATTGTCCTATTAGTTCTAAATGATGCATAATCGAAAGTTTCTTCACTGTACCCAATCCCGGATATGCTTCACGACGATATAAATCCTCAAACTCTTTCATTGCCACTGTTTTTATTTGTTTTTTCTTATTCCATTCAACAAGTTTTGACAAGGCTTCTTGAAACTTTCCTGCTGGATCACTAATATCATCATTTGAATCAGAAACAAAATGTTTAACACGCAAACTCTTATCACTATCAAAATAAACAATATGAATTGCAACTGCATAGGGTGCAAAACCTGTATCATTATATTCTTTCCCTACTACAGTATAGTCAGAAAAACCTACATATCCATCATCTGCATAATACAAATGATCTTCTGAAAATGGTTCATCATCTATTTCGATATAATCATTATTTCTTTCTTGTTTATTGAATTTATCTGCTAATAAAACTCTATTATTTCTTATTTTCCTTCTAAAACCACTTTCATCAGGAATTAGATTATATTTAACTTTCATTTTAGCAAAATTTGCTTCATACACTGGTATTGCATCTTTATTATCACAAATTGTACCCATGTTATCTTTATGTTTTTTTATAAACTCATCTGGATTTAAGTTGGCACTAAGCAAAATCATATACAGAATATAATCATTTTCTTTTAAACTAGTCAACAAACTATTCTTTAACTTTAGATTTTTTTCTTCTTCTATATCAATTTTAAACCCACCAACTTTAGGATTAACAATAATACCAAGTTGTTTACCTTTTTTTCCATAAGATTCTATTGTTTTAATAAGTGTAGAAGATAATTTTACTGGCTCAATAATAGGTATGATTTTATCACTCAACACACCTTTATCCACCAAATCTCGTAATGCAATCAATTCAAATTGTCGTCCTCTTAAATAAGGAAAATACATATCTACATACCTCCATATTGCTGTTCTAAAAAAGTTTCGAGTTTTTGATAATCATCATATTTCAATTCCATAAAATAAGCTAAAAACTTTAATTCATAAGGAACCTTAACAAACTCCTGTTTTTCTAGTTGCATTCTCTTTTTTAAATTTTTTAAAACATATAAGTATGATTCTTCTAATGGAATCTCTAAAAACAACTGTTTACAAGCCGTATAATATTTAAATTGTGAAACTTCTGGCAAGTAACCATAACAATGAGTAATAATATTTTCATATTCATTTTTTCTTAATAATTTGAAAATAATTTCTTTATTTAAATCCTCAATATATCTTTGAGGTTTCTGAATCATGCCTAATTTTCCATTTTTTCTTAGAACATAAATGCCAACAGGTTTATCTATACTATCTAAAACCTTTTGTAACTGCAGTAAATTTTTTTCAAATGTAACTACAGCCACATGATCAAATGCCTTGTAATAATCATCTATCTGAGAGCTTAATCTTTCTAAATTATCAAGTTCTGTTTTTATCTCATATACAACTGCTTTACCATTTATTAATACAAAATCCGCCTTTGATTTTGCTATAGGAACTTCTGTTAACGCAGTTGTCGTATTAATACTGTGCACACCTAAAAGCAACTTGTTTAGCAAAGTATTCTTATAAAAATACTCATTTCTATAATTATTCTTCAATTCACAATATATTTCACTTATTAACTGCCTATTCTTCTTTTGATTGGGATTACAGATATAACGTTTAACAACCGTAGCATATACATTATCCGTTTTTCCATCCATGAAATGGCGAAGCATATTTCTAGTAAATATTCTATTTAAGTTACTCATTTTATTAGTTTCCATCTACTCCGCCTCCTTTTCTCATTCAATTGTATCAATGAAATTTTACCATAATTCTTACTTAATTCATACTAGTGACATAGCTCTAATTATATTTAGTCTTTTGTTGTTGTAAAGTTTGCTAAATATTACATATTAAAAATACACCCACTACGTTAAAAAAATAATTCAGTCGATATAGTGAGTGAGTATTCCGCATACTCAGAGTCATTCTGTCTAGCCCTAAGAGCCACCATGGAATACTTACTACAGATGACACTTACACCGGTTAACCGTTACAGATACACTGTTGGTGCGCTATGCACTCACTATTTATCTGTCATATCCAAATTATATAGCAAGATAATTTAAAACAAGCTGGGATTACCCCAGCTTGAATCTCTATTCTTTGATCATGTCCATTAATACTTCTTTGATTTGAAGTTTGTCGTCTGTTTGGTCCATTAATTCTTTTAGCTTATTTAATTTAGAATCTACTTCTTTTGAATCGATGTCCATCTTTTCGTGTACAAAGATTAGATTGTTGTCTGTCTTATGGCATTCTTCCATTTCTAGAGCTAATTCTTCAAACATCTTTTCTCCAGGACGTAATCCAATTTCTTGAATTTCAATATCTCTTCCTGGTACAAGTCCTGCCAATCGAATCATTTTGTCGGCTAAATCCCAGATTCTGACTGGTTTTCCCATGTCTAACACAAAGATTTCTCTTTCATTCGCATAGAAGCCTGCTTGTAGTACTAATTGAGCTGCTTCTGGAATAGTCATAAAATAACGCTTAATGTCTTTGTGTGTTACAGTGACTGGACCGCCATTTTTAATTTGTTCTTTAAAGATAGGAATAACAGAGCCATTGGATCCTAATACATTACCAAAGCGTACAGCAGCCATATGAATACCACCCTTAGTATTTCTTGATTGCATATACATTTCTGTCATACGCTTAGTAGCACCCATTACGTTTGTTGGATTTACCGCTTTGTCTGTTGAAATCATAATAAAACGAGATATACCACAGTCACAACAAGCATCAATAACATTCTTAGTTCCAAAGATATTATTTCTAATAGCTTCTGTAGGACGATCTTCCATTAAAGGTACGTGTTTATGTGCTGCCGCATGATAAACTACATCCGGCTTATAGTTTCTCATAAGCTTATAGATTTCTTCTCTTTCACGAATGGAAACAATCAAAGATTCTAGTTGAATCGAATCATTCATTTGTTTCTTTCGCTTCATGACTAAGAATTCTTGTTTAAGCATATATAGTGCATTTTCATTAATATCCACCATAATCAATTTGGATGGATTGAAATGAATAATTTGACGACACAACTCAGAACCAATAGATCCACCGGCTCCGGTAACACAAACCACTTTATTCGTAAGATAAGAACCAATCTGATCGACTTTTAAGTCAATGCTAGGGCGATTTAATAAATCCTTGATATCAATATCTTCAAATGAAATATGATTACTTTCGTCATTTCCAACAAAGATACGCATGATTTTTGTAGGAATAGAAGTGGACGTACATAAATCTAAAATTTCTTGTTTTCTTTCGTCAGTAACAGAAGAAATGGTAATAAAGATACAACGAACATTGTTCTCTTGACAAATACGCTCTACTTCAGAAATAGTTCCAAGTACTGGTTTACCACTTAGCATAGTCCCCTTTTTCTTAAAGTCATCCAAGAATCCAATTACATTGTATGGATAGGCCATATTATGATAAATTTCATTCATCAATAAATATCCACCATTACCAGCACCCACAATTAAACAATTATCCACTCTATCCACATCGACTATATAGCGTCTTGCCATTCTATAGAGCATTCGTGCTCCTAAAAGAAATATAAAACATAACAACTCAGCTAACGCGATTAATTCAATACTAAATAGACCAACTTTTATAACGAAATAAGACATGATTAGAAAACAGACAAAACAACTTAGAAATGTACGTATAATTTCATTTGGCCCTGTATATGTCCATAGTGACATTTGTGTTTTAAACAATCTTAAAACAATAAAATGCAACAAAAGCATGAAGAATAATCCTAACGCTAAAAGTTTTGTCAATGCGATTGTCTTCTCATTGATAAAGAAATTATTTTGAATCATGTATGCCACTAAATAAGAGAACATGACAATACATACATCAATTAGTGATATCAGAATTCCTCTATATTTTTGATAAATATTTGATTTATATAAACTATTCATAAGTTAAAAACCTCTTTTACATTTCTTTATTATAACTTAAAACATATAAAAAGTAAAAAAGCCATCTCTTTACGAAATGGCTAGTGGTATTCTATCCTGCATAATCCTCAGAATAATCATATTCTGCAGGTTCTTCTGGCTGATAGTAATATTCATTATTTTCCTCATAAGAAGGTTCTTCATACGTATAATAATCTTCATCTATTTCTTCACTATTGTTATTCATCTCAGCAAACTCTTGAGCATTACCTACTGAATTATCTTCACTCGGTTTTTGAGAAAAACCAGAAGTATCCTTTACAGAAGATGCCTTTTTACCATCCAAGATAGCTTGAATCTTCCTTTTTGCGATATCATTCATTTCTTCATTTTGAATAATGACTGAAGCATAGCCTGAAGAAGCATAACAGAACCTAGAATCTGAATCACCTACAAGTGAATATGATTCAAATTTCCAATCTGGCATATTATTCAATTCATACTTGATAAAATCACTGATTTCATCATTCGATAAGTTTGTATCAAAAGCTACAGCCAATGCATCCATAAACTTACCATAGTTCGTGATCATCTTAGGAGAAACTATACGTTTGAAAATAGCTTTAAATACTTTTTGTTGATTACGCACACGCTGATTATCTCCATCTAAATATGCATGTCTTTCACGCGCAAAAGCTAAGGCTGTTTCACCATCCACATGATGAGTACCTACACTTAAACCAGGCTGTCCATTCGCATATAGAATATCAACCTCTTCACCCTTTTGAATATCCAAATCAATTCCATCTAGTGCATCCACTAGGTTTACTACACTAGAGAAGTTAATACGAATATTATAATTGATTTTTATACCCAATGCTTTTTCAATCGTTCTTTCCGTACACTTCACACCCATTAAACCAGAATGCGTTAATTTATCTTTACTACCTTCAGGACAAGCATTATCCCCAGTTTCATCACATACCAAGTCAACATAATAATCACGAGGAATACTTGTCATTAAAATACGACCTGTTTTAGGATTCACCGTCAACAACATATTCGCATCACTACGCGTATTACTATCCTGTAAAGATCCATAAGAGTCATTACCACTCACTAAAATTGTAAATGCATCTTTAGTAATATTTTTAACAGGATCACTCGGATTATCTGTCTTGTCTACTTTTGTGTATTCTACATTTTGGTAAATTGTTTTTGAATCCGTTTGGAAACTAAAATACGCCTCACTCTCATGTAGAATATCACGATACTTTTCATTTAAACAAATCGCATCGACTTTATCATCATAGAAAGCCGTCATTAAATCATCTAATGAATCATAATCCTTTGTCTTATAAGATATCTTCTTCTTATCTAAAGAATCCAACATACGCTGAGTAGCTTTCTTATCCACACTCAACATTGTACCAATTGTCTTTTTCTTCAAATTATTCTCGTTCTTGATTGAAGAAGCTTTCTTAACAACAATCGAAGTAGTTGTCGCCTTACTATCCGCAAGACTTGTTACGACATCAAACGTATCCTTTGTCTTAAACATAAAATAGTTTCCATACGCAAGACCAATACACATACATAAAGATATCAAACCAAATAGAAAACGACTAAAAAACTTCTTTGCCTTAAAGTTCATCAATATAACTAAAATCAAAGCTAATAGTACAAATACCAATGAAACTAATATTATTAATTTAAAAGGCAATAAATTCAAACGAATCATTTGAAAAATAAATGCACCTAACGCAATAAACATAAATATAGTTAAAAACTTAGTGATAGGACGCTTATTTTTCTTCTTTTTCTTTTTCACATTCTGTGAAAGTTTTACATCCTTTTTAGACATATTAAAATCTCCTATAAACTCTTTTGTAGCTCACAATTACATATTATATAATAAATGACCATGAGTTGGCAAATTCACACAAAGAGTGCGAGATTACATGAACCTTTCACATCGAAACGCAAAACCTTTAAATCCAGCCTGTTTTGCTTCATATAAGTTCTTTTCATAGTTCAATAAATTAGCCTTATACTTATACTCTAATGACTTCGATGAATAATCATTCAACACATCAAAGAATAATAAAAATAGTCCTGCCAACACTAACACACAAGCAGAAAGAATTAACCAAACAATAGGAATAATCAAATAAATAACATTTAAAATTAGAACAGCTGTAAAACAACTAAAAGTCGAAACAAGCAATCCTATATGACATCTATGATACTTCTTGCTTAGTTCTTCAAACTTACGAACATTCGTATGAATTCTATTTTGTATATAATCTGTAGTTTCCATAATAAACAACACCTCACTACATCAAGTATACACCTATAAAACAAAAAAAGAGCAAGGAATATATCCTTACTCTACGTCATCCGCTGATTTGCCAGCAAGAACGGCATTAATTTTATTCTTAGCCGTTGTTACTGTACTTTGATCTGGAACCATTACATAAGCTGCATCACCAAGTTCAGCACACATTAATGTATCTCCAGTACCATTTACCATATATTGTTCCATTTTCCATTTTGGATTCTTATTTAATTGATATTTAATCAAATCAGAAATTTCTTGACTTGACATTGTAGTCGAGAATGTATCTGACATACTATCCATAATAGAAGCATAGTTAGTTACAATCGCAGGGCTAGTAATCTTATCAACGATTCCCATTAGAACTTGTTGTTGGTTCTTCGTACGCTGACGATCCCCTTCACTATATGCATAACGCTCACGAGCATATCCTAATGCTTGTTCACCATTTAAGTGGTTAACACCTGCATGTACACTTAATCCTGGAGCATGTAAGAAGTTACTACATTCATAACCGGGTTCAACATTTACATCAATACCACCTACGGCATCAACAATGTCAGTCACTGTATCAAAGCCAACTTTAAATGTATAGTTAATTTCAATACCTAATAATTGTTCAACTGTACGCTTAGTTGTGTTAGTACCATGAATACCTGTATGCGTAATCTTATCTAAAGCACCCTGTTGACATCCATCACCTACATCACATGCAGTCGTTACGTAAAAGTCACGAGGAACTGAAGTTAATAAAATTGTTCCAGTTTTAGGATTTACGGTAGCTACCATAATTACGTCACTACGACCATTTTCATCAAATCCACCACGAGTATCTGAACCAGAAATCAAAACATTGAATGGTGTTGTAGTAATATTACTTACTGCATTGGCCTTATCTGTATTTTCTACTTTATATGAAGTTTGATAAACAACTCGAGTATTACTATCAAAGTTTGCGTAAGCTTCCATATCCGTAATCTGACTACGACTAGATTCACTAATGACAATTGAATCCACTTCTCCATTATAGAATGATTCTAACATTTCAGTCATACTACCAAATTCTTTTTGTTCCATTGAAATCCCTGAATTGGTTAATTCCTTTAAGATTTTTTTAGAACCTGTTGTGTTAATATTTGCCAAAGTACCTACGCTACGACCAGCAAGATCTGTTTTCTTTTTCATATCACTTGATTCTTTAACTACAACACTTACTGTATTTTTAGAATGTTTAGCAACATTCGTCATATTAGAAAGCAAACCACCTGTTTTCGATATATAGTATCCACCTAAACAAGATCCTAGTGAAATTGCAACGGTAAAAATAATACAAATGATTTTAGATACAACACCTTTTGTTGAAAAACACAACAATAAGATAAATATCAAATCTAATAATACAAATACAATTGTCATTAAAAACAATAGTTTTGTAGGCAATACATTCAATTTAATAACGTTAAACAACAAATACATTGTTGCAGCAACCAGCAAGATAGAGAAAATAATTCCAAATACCTTACCAACTTTGTTTTGTTTTTTATCTTTTTTCATAACAAAAATCTCCTCATGCCCATATATTTTACTACAAAATAATTATATTTACAAAAAAGGAATAGGATATATGCCTATTCCACTTTATTTAATACAGTACCTAATACTTTAGCACCATTTCTTTTTAAACGTTCTATAGACCTTTTAGCTATATTTTTATCTGTTTCAGGTAATGATACAACAAGTATTGTTCCATCCACCAAATGACTCACCGGAATTACATCACTGCAACTTTCTAAACTAGGACAATCCACAATAATAAAATCATATTCAGATTTCATTAACTGCATAAATTCTTTAAAGCTTTGTCCGCTCAATAAATCAATTGGATGTTTTCTCTCATTCCCCGCTGTAATAACATGTAATTCATTTTTGGAATAGCTATCTTTAATTACTTTAGTGTATTTCAAATAATTTGTATAATCATTATCCTCTAAAATATCTGTTAATCCAAAATCATTCTTAATATTAAAGCATTCATGAATGTGTGGATCCTTTATATTACAATCCAACAATAACACTTTTGGTGTGTTTGCCACAAAACAATTCGCCAAATTAACTGAAACCGTTGTAGCCCCTGCCCCATGGTCTGCCCCAGTTAAACATACACTATGAATATGCGGATGTTTTTCATTATATTCAATATTAGTACGTAGCTTTCGATAAGCCGAACTACTCGATATATTATGTTCCATTATTTTCTCCTATTTCTTCAATGGTATTTCAGCTAAAACATCTACCCCTAAAAACATCTCAGCTTCCTCTGCATTTCTTAAGTGTTTATCGAATAAGAAACGTAAAACTACAATACCCACACTAATAACCAAACCAATAAAAGTACCAATCAATGTGTTCTTTTTAACATTCGGACTCACTGGTGTAGCATTAATTTGTGGCTCATTCATTGTAGTTACACTACTTAAGTTTAATTCAGATATCATTGACTTTTTGAATTCATTTACAACACTTTTGACAATACGATACGATAATTTCGGATCATTTGTCTTAGCCTTAATATTGTAATTATATGTATTATTTGAATCTCTTGTCACTTCAATACTTTCTACTAGAGCTGTCATTTCAAAATCAATTTTACTACTTACTCCATTTAATACCTTACTCTAGTTAAATAAGAAGTATAATCCAAAGAAGTTCCTGCAGGTACAATTGTAATATCTGTACTTGATGTATAACTTTTAGGTAAAATGAATTGTGAAACGCCAAACACAACCACTCCACACACAAGAGTTATAGTTATAATAAACTTAATGTTTTTAATTATATCTTTCAATAACTCTATCAAATCAATTTCCATTTCATCATTCATATAATCGCTATTCATAAATTATTTCCTTTCTATACTGCTCCTCTACCATATAGCACTTGTTTAATAGTTTTAAATAACAATGTCACATCCAGCCAGAATGACCAGTTTCTATAATAATATTCATCCAATAATAAACGATGTTCGAAATCAACATCACTCCTTCCATGACTTTGCCACATACCCGTTATACCAGGCTTACATGCAATAACATCATAATAATAATCTCCCATATCCTCTCTTTCTTTAGGTAAATATGGGCGCGGACCAATTAAAGACATTTGACCTAATAAAACATTAATGAATTGCGGAAATTCATCTAAACTCTTTTCACGTAAAAACTTACCTGCACTTGTGATTCGTGGATCATTCACTAATTTTTTATTCTTTGTATATTCTTCTCGAATGGCTGGATCTATTTCCATTAATTCTTCAAGAATCTTATCAGCACCGATTACCATAGTACGATATTTGAACATTTTGAATTCTTTACCATTCTTACCAATTCGATTCTGCGTAAAGAAAATAGGACCTGTATCTCCTTCTTTACGGTTTTTAATAAAGACAAAGATTGTTAATGGTATTAATAGTAATAGGCCACATAGTCCAGCACATATATCCATAATACGTTTTAATGCATAAGATAAGAAATGTTCTAAGCCACGAGAATTAGAAATCATTAAGATTCCATCAAAATCTTCTACTTTTGTATCAAATGTTACTAAACCATTTACTAGTGGTAAATATTTAATAACATCTACTTTATTTTTAAACACTTCAAACACAGCATTTAAATCTTCACTATCCATCGCAGGAATCGCAATCAATACTGTATCTATATCTTTTTCTTTGATTACAGAACAAATTGAATCTAAATCAAATGTTTTATTCACATCTACGACTTGTTCCTGCTGAATATACTTAACTTTTTTTGAATTATTGCAATTTACATAACCTATTACATCTAAAAGTGAGTATCCATTTCCATAACACACCATTCCTAATTTTTCTGCTGTATGTCCAACACCAACAATTAATGTATTATGTTTAAACCATTTTCTAAATATTTTATGAGAATATCTAGAGTTACATCCTGCAAATACAAATAAAACACAACTTAATAAAACAAATCCAAAGAATTTTTTTATAGTCCAAGTCCTAATTGGGAAAACAAGAAAACTTCCTATAAAAAAACCAATATGACTTAATATAATCAAACGAATTTCATCATACATTAATAAAACTTTTCCTTGATATCTTCCAATCAGTATTTGCATTAAAAAATATAATATACATAATTTACAACAAGTCTCTAAACTATATCCAGAAAATTGTATAATAAACATAAAAAAAACAAATTCAATTGTTATTTTTAAACTTCCTATTTTTGACATTAAATCATCAACTCCATATGACCTATTTATTATACTAAAAAAAAAAGAAAAGGACAAATCTTTATGTAAGCGTTAATCATAAAGTATCCTTTTCTTATAAAATAAATTAACCCATAATAGTTGATAATACGGCAAAACTTTGCGCATCAACTGTTGAAGTATTATTCGTACCTTGGAAGTTAAATGTAACTGTATATTGTTGTGTAGCTTCATCTAAAGTACAACCAATATCTGTTACATCTTCTTGTTCTAGACCTGCATTGGCAAGAACTGCATTAATTGCTTGTTGTTGATTTTCATCAAATGAAGTTGATTCTTCTTTTTTTGTTTCTGTTTTAGTTTCTTCTTTCTTTTTCTCTACAGGTTCAGTCGTAGAAACTTCTTCACTATTACTTCTTTTATAATTTCTTTCTTGTATAATACCATCTTTACCAATTTTATATTCATAAGATCCAGTGTTTGTATCAAAACTTACTGTATAGTATTTCTTTTCTTCTTGAACAGACACGTTCGAACATTCTTTTTTAGTGGCATTCGCATCGTCTCTTGCCACTTCTAGAATATCATTTTGCGTGATTTCTAATTCACTATTTCCACATCCAGTTAATAATAGAGTTGAAGCTAAAATAATAAAACTATTTCTTTTTCTTCTTACCATTGTCTTCTCCTCCATAACTATATCCGTAGCCATATCCATAATTGCTGTCGCTTGCTGATTCTACTTTATTTAACACGACACCCATTACGTGACCGCCATTTCTTTCTACATCATTAATAGCAGCCTTTACTTTTCGTTTATCAGATGTTTTAGAATCAACTACATATAATACTCCATCACTTACATTACATAATGGAATCGCATCACTTGCAACCGCAACTGGTGGACAGTCAATAATAATATACCCAAATTCTTGACGAGCTTGATTTAAGAATTTAGCTAATCTTTTTGATCCTAATACTTCACTAGGATTTGGTACTCTATGACCTGCAGTAATTACTGATAAAGTAAAGCCACCATCATATAGTACATTTTGTACTCCTTCATAAGATTGAATACTAGTACCATCTCTAAATTCTGCAATAATATTTGTCAAACCAGAACGATTTGAGATTTGTAGTGTTTTATGAACTGAAGCATTTCTTAAATCACAATCAATTAATAAAACATTTTTGTATTTAGCTGCCATAATACGAGCTAAATTACACGCTACAGTACTCTTTCCTTCATTAGGAATTGTACTTACTACGTTGATTACTTGAATCGCATCATCCATTTGACTAAATTCAATATTTGTACGTAATCCACGATAGATTTCATCCACATCAAATTGATTTCTTTTCTTTCTTGCCATTTTTATCTCCCAAAGAAACCAAACAGTTTCTTTTTCTTTTCAACCACAATATTTAATATCTCTTTATTACTCAATAATAACTTTGGATTCTCATAAAATAAGATATCCGCATTATCAAACCCAATACGTTTACCTACGACTGAATACACATCACTCAATTGTTCGATTCTATTACCACTGGCTTTATGCGTATCTGTACAAATTACATCACAATATCCATTGTCTAATAATTCTAATGCATTCGCTTGGATTTTCTTTCCATTTACACCAAGAATGGAAGTACGATTCAATTGTAGTATACAACCCATATTTACCCAATGATCAATAATGTCATAATCTAATCCATCATGGAAATATCTTTCAATATGAGCCAGTACAGGAACAAAACCTTTCATCTTCAATTCATATAAACATTCATCTCTATAATCAATTGAATGAATATCACGTAGAACATTATATTCTACAAGCATATAACGTGAACTATTTAATGTTGGATACAAATCTAATTCCAAACCTTCAATGAATTCACTATTCATCATCACTTCCCCACCAAAATAAATAGGGATAGGACTCAACTTTCTTAATTCCAATTGACGAGTCACCATTTCATTATAGATATGAACATCTAATTGACCAGGAATGAAATGCGGTGTACTACATATACCTACTATACCATCTTTCTTAGCAGACTCTAATGAACTCACTGCATCCTCAATGCAAGGCATACCATCATCAATACCCCAAGCAATATGAGAATGCAAATCAATATACTTATCCATTATAATTCAGGAATCTCGCAGAATACTGGAATACCCAAATACTTTTCTGCCTCTTCCTTCGTACGCAAACGATTATCAAATAAGAATCTCAACGTTGCATAACCACAACCAAGTACAAAACCAACCATAGTCGCTAATAATGTATTCTTCTTCACATTTGGACCACTAGGAATATAAGACAACTTAGCCTTATCTACCACTTCAATATTTCGAACATTCAAATTCTTCTGCATTGTACGAATAAATGTACTTACCGTATCATTGGCAACATCTTTACTTAACTTAGGATCGTTTGTAGTAGCAGTAACGGTTATAATTTCTGTATTACTATCATTCGAAACATTAACTATACCTCTAACAGTATCAGCACTTTCAAGTCCAATATCTTTAGCAACTTCTGACATAATGTTATTTTGAGTCATTAACTCTACTACATTATTCACTAATTTACTATTAGACAATTGAGAATTATAATCTAAAGAACCACTCTCACTAATCTGAGGTGTTAAATAAATAGATGTACTAGCTGTATACATTGGAGCAATTAATAATTTAGTTCCAAAGAAACCACCAATACTAAATAATACGCACAAAATAATAATCAATTTTAAATGTTTAACAATTTCACGAAACAAATCATTTAAATCAATTATATCATCATCCAAAATTTCAGTTCTATCAACTCTTGAATTCATAAATATATTTACCTCCTAAAATACGTTATTAACCTAGTTATAAACATGGAAAATATATAATAAGCATAAACAATATTTAAATATTTATTCAACTACTTTCCATGCTTTTAATCCGTGATTTACTCTTTCTTCTACAGGTGGTAACTTCATATAATCACCATAACGTGTAGTCAACCACTTATCTGCTTCTTTTATACCTTTAACCTTGATATTTTCAAATTTATAGTCAACGAATTCATTCATATATTCAGCAGGAAATGCTTCTTTATAACCTACTCCCCAAATGTTATTAGCTACTTTCTTATTCATATCTACTTTATACTTTTTTGCAAAATCAATAAATTCTTTAATTAAAGAATCATAATTCACAAAGCCATATTTCAAATGAGATTTTAATTTAGAAATAAAAGTAATTTCCTTTGGATCTCTCATCAACCATTTACGCTTGTAGATTCTTGTTAAATAATATTTTGATTCTAAATTCTTTAAATTCATATAATAATCATCTATTTGAGTATCTGGTGCTCCATCGAAAGGAAAAACATCAATCCAAAGATATCCCTTTAAATTACAATACGGAGAAATATACTCTTCAGTTGGAATTCTACGATTAAGGACTTTAATATATGGATAATCACCTTTGCCTATTTCAAAGCCATCTGCAATCAAATCCTCATTAATATTTGGATTCTTTTTTAATTGTTCTAATAACATTTCATACTCAGGTCGAAGCATTGCAATATCAATATCATCATCCCATGGTATAAATCCTTCATGTCTTACTGCACCTAACAAAGTACCAGCTGTAATCGTATAATGATAATTATTTTCTGTCATAAACTTGTCAACATCTGACAACATCTTTGTAAGCTCCATTTTGATTTCTTCATCATTAAGAGCTCTATACCGTTTTATTTCATCTTTTTCCATATATGACTCCCTTCTAAAATAAATGTTCATTTCTACAACAAAATTAGTTCTTTCTGTATAGATTACTTTTTAATATAACTCTTTAAAAGCATAAGCTCATTTTTGAAGAAAATAAAACATACTACAAAAAACAATAATCCACATATAATACCATAAATAATTGCATGAATTAGCCATGATAAAATGGTGAAGTTAGTAATAGGAAATGCATTTGAACATAATATAAAACCTATTACACTAGGAATTAAAAATAATAATAGTTTTTTATAAAAGATTTTTTGCGGTCTTGATAAAATTAATTTTGAAGTAAAATATACGTGGAATGCACCCCTATACATCATTCCAATTAATGTACCTATAGCAACACCAACTAATCCCATCTTTTGAATCAACACGATGGAAACTACAATATTAATTAAAGCTTCAATATAAGCAGGCATTGTAATTTCTTTAAATTTATTCGATGCATATGCCAAAGAAACATGTGGAGATCTTAATAAATATAAGGCTTCAGCAAATACTAAAACAAGTCCAAACAAAGGCTGATAGTAATTCGTATCGGTTATTCCATTCGTATAAATCATTACAAATGGTGTGATTAATAACGCTGTCATTAAAAACAAGATTCCCACTGTTAATAAAATAATGAATTCATACAAATCCAATTTTTTATTTAATTCTTCTTCATTATTTTTAGCATAAGCTTGACCAATCGTTGGTTCAATACCCGATACTATCGAATGCAGAACCACACTAATTTTTGAAACAATTAAATAATAAACACCATATACGGATACTGTTTTCAAATCCGAGAATAATGTTAATAATGTAATATCTGTTGAAGTATGAATGAAAAAAGCTAAATTAATTGCAAACCCATTCCAACGTTGGGCTATTAATGAATTATCTTTCTCCATTTGCCAATTAATATTAAAATGATTTTTGATATAAACTCCATAAATTAAAGGTCGTAATGCAAATAATATTGCACTAGCTAGTTTTAAAGCAATAATATCTGGAAATAATTTAACTACAATTAAAGTTAAAAAAATATTCGAAATAGTTAATATTGAAGAAATAATAGATACAAAATACACTTTTTTATCTGCATTTAAAAGTGTGCTAAAAGTTAACGAAAACATGTATTGCAACATCAAACCGATAGATAATACCAATGTTAATGCAAATGTATACCAATAATCATACCCAGTATTTACGACTAGTGGATATATTAATCCAATGACAATGGAATATCCTACAAAGATTATTCCAATTTTTCTATAAAAGCTTCTTGCTGTAGCTAAAATTGAACTAACTTTTTCCGTATCCCCTTCAACTAGCGGTTTATATAAGTTTGCTGCAATAACACTAGTAATTCCACCTTCAACTAAAGTGATATAATTTAAGAATTGAGATATTGATGAAACCAATCCATTAACATTCGATCCGAATGTTTCAAGTATTAATCTAGGTACTATTAAAGCACTAATAACTGAAACTAACTGCATCATTATAGATGAAGCCACATTTAACAAGGTCACTTTACTTTTTAATTTATTAACTTTCATTTTAATTACCTATCAATTCTTCTTTAATACATATTTCAAAGCTTTTTTTTTCAATGATAAAGGTGCATTAAAATTCATTAAAATAAAAAAAGCATTATTCTTTAAATATACATTAACATCATAATAAAAATCTGGTTCATTCTTTTTTATCTCAGGATAATTCTCAATAATACTCAAATACAAGAAATACTTTTTACATAAAGCTGCCTTTAAAAATTTATTATTAATATTCTTACATACGTTAACATAATTATCTCCTGCCAACGCTTCATCCAATATTGGTTGACCAGAAGAATGCATAATGCTACCTTCCCTTTGATAATAATAATAAGTTTTCTTATCTGTTTTAACTACAATCGAAGAATCTAAAAAATATCTAAATGTAGTTAATTCATCTTCATGAAATTTACCAACAGGAAATAAGTTTGACTTTGCAATTTCAGCTTTTAATAAAATATTACAAGAACTACTATAGAAATCCTTACCGTAAAGTAATGTTAAACAAGCTTTTTCTCCTGTACATTTCAATAACTTATTTTCACCGAATTCATCTTCATTTACAAGATGATTATCATCAAAAAAGCCAAAGCTACCGCAAGATAGATCCGCCTTATTATTTTTTAAATTTGAAAATAAAATTTCTAAACATTCAGGAATAATATAATCATCACTATCAAGAAAATATAAATACTCTCCCTGAGCAGCTTTTATCCCAACATTTCTAGTATCTGAAGGTCCCCCATTTGTTTTATGTATAACATCAATATTTGAATATTTTGAAGCATAATCATCACAAATTAGGCCAGATTTATCTGTGGAACCATCATCAACTAATAATATTTGATAATCTTTAAATGTTTGATTTAATATACTCTGAATACATTTATCTAAATATTTTTCGACATTATAAATAGGGACGACAACACTTATCTTAAAACTCATTGTACTCCCCCAAAGAATTCTAATGTTTTATCTATTACTTTTTTTAAATCATCCTTGTCAATATTATAATACATTGGTAAGCGAACAAGTCTGTCACTATCCGCAGTTGTATGTTCATCCATACCATCAAATCTACCAAATTTTAAACCTGCTGGAGCTGAATGAAGTGGTACATAATGGAAAACACAAAGAATATCATTTTGTTTCATAAATTCAATATAAGCTTGTCTAGTCTCAAGATCTTTTGTCTTTAAATAAAACATATGCGCATTATGAATACATTCTGTTGGAACATGAGGTAATGTAATAATTCCTTTTTCTTCTAATGGTTTAAAGGCTTCACGATAAGCATTCCATGTTGCAAGTCGATTTTCATTAATTTCATCAGCCATTTCTAACTGTGCCCAAAGATATGCAGCATTAAGATCAGAAGCTAAATATGAATCACCAAAATCTACCCAATTATATTTAGCGACCTGTCCTCTGAAGAATTGTGAACGATTTGTTCCTTTTTCTCTTAAAATTTCAGCTTTTTCTATATAATTCTCGTTATTTATAAGAATCGCTCCACCTTCTCCCATTGAATAATTCTTCGTTTCATGAAAGGAGAAACAACCGAAATCACCAATGGTTCCAAGTGCTCTTCCCTTATATTGAGACATTACACCTTGTGCTGCATCTTCAACGACCATTAAATTGTATTTTTTCGCAATTTCCATAATTGTATCCATTTCACAAGCAACACCTGCATAGTGTACTGGACAAATAACTTTTGTTTTATCAGTAATTGCTGCTTCAATTTTTGTTTCATCAATATTCATTGTATCTGGACGAATATCAACAAAAACTAAAGTTGCACCAGCCAATACAAATGAATTTGCAGTTGAAGAGAATGTAAATGAAGGAAGAATAACTTCATCACCAGGTTTTAGATCACACAACAAAGCTGCCATATCGAGTGCAGAAGAACCACTTGTAGTAAGAAGTGCTTGTTTTGTACCAAAACGCTCTTCAATCCACTTATCACATTTTTTTGTAAAAGAACCATCTCCACAAATTTTATGGTTATTCACCGCTTCTTTCATATATTCAAATTCTTTCCCTGTAAATGGGGGTACATTAAAATGAATCATTATCTATTTCCTCCAAATTTTCTTAACAATTTTTTTATTCCTGAAAAATAAGCAAGCAATACAATTTCGTATTTATTAAAATAAATTCCCATCGCATCATCAAAGCCAGATAAATCATAAGAACAAGGTTTATGTCTTATAACAAAATCCCAATATAAATCAACTACAAATAATTTATAATCTCTTTTTATTTTTTTTAGTGTAGATGCCGTAATATCACCATCAATAAATAAATTTTGCGTAATTGTTAATTCTTCAACCGCAAAAGCCTTAAATAAATCATAAGTACCCTTTTTCGAATGATCCGTAACAATTTCTTTACAGAAAATATAATTATATATTTTATAGGACTTCTTGTCTCTGTTTGCGAATAGTATACAAGAATGGGGCGATATCTTATCAATCTTAACATCATCTGGAAGATGATCATAATCCTGTTTCCATATTCCTACGCCTGTTGTCCAAGATGCAAATTTACCAAGATGATAAACAAATTTATCAAAATTTTCTAGAATATAATCTTGAGACAATACTCCATTTGAAAAATACATAACCGGTTTTAATTCTTTATTTTCATTAATGATTTGAATCATTTTATGAATTGAACCATATGTTAATGTTGCTCTATGATTTATCAATTTCAAATATTGACCAGTAGCCAACTTAAGTGCTTCTAATTGATTATAAAACATATAAGCGTTCGTCTTTCTGTAAATTAAATTTTTATGATTTTGAGCATATTCCAACATCATTTCATGAAAATTATGATTTCCACCATTATTAGTGACAATAACCTCAAATAAAGATTCATCAACATTTTGGTTATAAATACTATCTAATACTGGAAAAACCCACTCAATAACACCATTGGTTGGTAAACATAACGATAAAACTGGTTCGTTCATTACATAACCCCTTTCATTAATAAAAGAACAGTAATCCTATTCCATCTTTTTAATAATTCTTGCAGGTATCCCGCCTACAACACAATTATTTGGAACATTATGCGTTACAACTGCATTTGCTCCAATTATTGTACCATTACCAATTGTTACATTTGGCATAACACAAACATTTCTTCCAATCCAAACATTTTCTCCAATATGGACCGGTCCTTTACTATATAACAATCTTTCATCAGGTGGTATTGCTAACTCATCAAAACTACCATTTCCATGAAAGTTATCAGTAATAAAAGTATTGATTCCAAATAAACAACCATTCCCAATCGTAACCTCATTCATACATGATATATAACAATGATCTGTAATCGTCACATTGTCTCCAATCATTATATTTGGTGTCTTAGTATGCTTAATTCCGTGATAAGAATCAAAAGCACACACTTGACAATCCTTACCAAAATGAGTGTTGTTTCCAAATGAGATATACTGTGGGGATTTTAAATTAAAATTTTTGCCCATATAACAATCATTACCACAATTCTTTAATTCTTTCTTCTTCATTTTCCATTTTAAAAGCCATAAGCGTTTATTTATATATCTTAATATACTCATACTTAATCTATACCCCTGGATTTTATATCTTTATAAATTCTTGAATGTTTAATGAAATAAAATAATATAAAATAATAGAATGTTGTTCTAAATGATGGAATTGACGTTATTGTATAAATTGCCCAATAAGCAAAGCTCAAAATAAATAATTCTTTTGATTTATATTTCTTTGGTATAACAATGACAGAATATACTATCATAATTACATGAACAATCACACCTAACATACCATGCTTAACAATTTGTTCAAACCATAAACTCTCATAGTCTAATGCTTGCATTGTATATACATTTGAAACAAATTCACTAAAAAGTTCACCTAATCCACCAATTGGGGACATTTTCATTAAATTTAATACCGCATTCAACTGATCAAATCGCATTGACATGTTACTACCGCCTAGTTTTTTTTGTACACTATTGCTAAATAAGCTCAAGAATAAATCTGAATTTTGTAAAATTATAGGTGTGATACACACTAAAAGAATCAATGCCAAAAAAAATAATTTATAAAATCTCTTCTTTTTAAAATCAACTGCACCCAATAAACAAATCATAGTAAACAACATTGCTGATCTCATTTTAGTTAATAATACACATGGTATACATAAAAATGCGCCAATAAGAGCAATGTCTTTATTAGTCATTTTCCCTTTTGTTTTTACATATAGTATAAATACAAATGCTGCATATAATCCAAGTGTCATTCCTCCACCAATACAGTGTTCAAATACAGACATAACTCTATATCCACGTCCACTGGCTAATGAATATGTGATAATACCACCTTCTCGAAGCAATGATTTATATGCGACTAAAACATTGAATTTAAATACATATTCAATCATCCCAAATACTGCAGCAATTAAAAATACTATTGTATATCCTTTAAATAAGTATTTAAAATCTTCTTCAGTTTCGATTAAATACCATGCAATCCAAATGGAAGGATATGCTTGAATTGCTAAACTAATTGCCCTAGTAAACTCACTCTTAAATCCAGCCAAGCCCGTAAAACAAGTAACCAAGGAAGAAAACAAAATCAAAAGCATTGGAATCGTGTATGGCATTCTGACTGACGTATTAATATACTTCTTTCTATTAATAATAAATAATAATAGAAACCAAGCATTCATTATCATACCTATGGTAATTGTAGGCAGACCTGAAACTGTTATAATCTCCGCTAAATAGAACCAATAAATTTGATAAATCAAAAATGAAAAGAAAGCTTTTTTAAAATTCTTTAAGCTATAAAGCATGATAAAGAATCCAATGCTTATCAATATCATTATTTATCTCCTTCCAATTCAGGAAATTCATTGGTTTCTATTAACGCATCTTTAATTGCTTGTAAATATGCATATTTATTTACTTCATCCGGTTCCAAGAATCCACCTTCAGCCCATTCATTCCAAGCATACATAAATAACATATCAGATTTATATTCTTTCTTTGCATGCTCAATTTGTTGGCAAAGATAATTTTTAAATTTTTCTGGTGTTTCCCCTTTTATAATTGTCGCTTTATCCTTATATCGAGCTGTATTGTCCCAACGAACAAAAGCTCCTGGAATACTATTCGAACTTAACGGTTTCATTTGAATGACTTTTTTCCATACTTCATCATAATCCAAAATAGAAGTATTCTTTTGGTGTCGCAATGCAATTGGGTCATATTTATATGGGTCAACTCCTGTTACCTGTTCTATTTTAGCCCATGCATTTCTTCTTAATTTTTTAAGTGAAGAAAGTTTTGTATCTGTCTCATCTGGTGTTGGATTCTTTAGGGATTTTGCTGTATGAGGCTGCCATTCAATAATATTATCAAAATCCTGATATGATTCATCATCTTGAATATATTGATTATTAGTAGCACTCATTACTGCTAAACCTGGCAAGCCTGCTTCAACAGCTAATTTTTTCCAATAAGCAATCATCTCTTTGATACAAGAAATTACTTTTGGCCTATAGAAAACAATAATAGGCTTTCCATCTTTACAAATATATCTTTCATCTTTAAAAAATGGCAATAAATAATCAAAATGTTCTTTCCATTCTTTTTCTTCACCATATTTTTGTGGAATCAAAACTTTTCTATCATTTCCAGACCAAATCTTTGTCCAAGGCTCATTTGCCCAACAAATACAAAATGGAGTATCAATTTCTTTGTCATTTAACATTTGTTCCATTGGTTTTTCAAGCAACATATGACCATTAAACCAATAATGATAGTAACAAAAACCATAAACACCATATTCTTTTGCGATTTTCGATTGCCATTTTTTAACATCATTATCTAATAAATTATAATAATTATGATTCAAAGGGATTTTAGGCTGATCATGACCCTCATATAATGGATATGCATTTTTAACATTTGTCCATTCAGTAAACCCTTCTCCCCACCAATCATTATTTTCTGGAATTTCATGAAATTGTGGTAGATAAAAAGCAATAATCTTCATTATTTATGCCCTGCCTTTCTAATTTTTTTTAAAAATCTAGAAGTTTTTTCAAGTAAATTGAATCGACTCCATATAACATCAATAACCAAATAATTCTCTGACATATTAAATGTATGGACTCCATCAAAGTCTTTTTTCAAATCACATTTAATGTCCTTAGGATTATATCTGGCAATTTCTTCTTCCTTATAGTTTGGAAAATCTAAATCAAATTCTTTAAACACAAGCCCTGATCCATACAATGGTGCACAATTTTGGAATACAGCTACATGTTTATTTAACTTTTCATCCCAAAATATTTTACCAGCTGGTCTCGATAAATTATTTTCTATACTTTTAACTTTATCCACAGGCGCAAAAGTGACTCTATCCCCCTCAAATAGAATTACGTTCATATGATGATCATTCAATCGATTCCATTCGCATGTTAAGGCATATTCTTTATTATCCTGTTTATAGAATACTGTATCGCTACAATTCGTATCTTTAATGAGTACTTTATCTTTAACCCATTTTTCTGGAAAACTAATACATTTATATAAATATAACTCTCCTGACTGTCTAGCTTCAGGACACATATATATTTCGTTATCTTTCATAAATACATTTGGAAAGGATAAGTGAAATGGTTCTTCAATAATCTTTTTCCATTTTGAAAATCCATTTTCTGTCAAAACTGTGTATGCTATACTTCCTTTCAAATTTGAGTATTCATACATTTCTCCGAAAATATATAATGTACCATCTTTTTCAAAAGGAAAAGGATCTGCTACCCAATATGTAAGTCCATTAGGTATTGTTTTGAATTCTATATTTTTTATATCATGCGTATGCTGATTAATTTTTGAAACCGCAACCGCATATTCTCGATTTTTCAATTTCATACAAACCTCTTTTAAATTGCTTTATTTTTACTTTAAATAAAAGCTTTCTAGTTTAATTACAGAATCACGCAAATCATATCCCATACTCTTTGCTTCATCTGCATGACTCTTTCTTACAGAATTATTTTTATGAATCATTTCTGCCCATTTTTTTGGTGTATCTTGTAATGAAAGAAAATATGCATTGTCTGTAATTTTATGTTCTTCTGATAACGTATTAGATAAATACACTGGCAGACCAGAAACCTGTGCTTCTATTACAGTTAAAGATAAACCTTCATATAATGACGGAAATATTAAAGCATCCATTGCCTGCATTAAACTATCTACATCATTTCTATTACCAAACATTTTTACTTTATTAGATAATTTATAGTATTGAATTAAATTTTCAATTCTATCTTTTTCTTCACCATCCCCAATAATCCATAATATTGAGTCCGGTTCTAGCTCTAATAAATTATTAAATATCTCTATAATAAAATCTATATTTTTTGATTTAGATAACCTTCCGACATATCCATATACTTTTTTTGTTCCAACGCCTTGTTCATCTCTAACTTTTGATCTTTTATTTAAATTAAAATCAAATCGATCAACATCTATCGAATTACATATTAGATTATAGTCCCTATTTCCAAACATATTTTCCGCCGCCGCTTTAGAACAAGCAAAGTGATAATCACTATGTTTATAAATACTACTTTGCAAATATGACCTTAAAGGTTTAAATAATACATTTGTATTTAAAGTACCATTTTTATAATTTGAACTATGCGAATGTGCAATCACATTCTTCATGCCACTTTTATATGCCGCTTTTGTGCATATATATGTAACCGGTAATGAACCTGTATTTATATGAATATAATCATATTTATGACTTTTAAAAAATGACAATAATCTTTCATAAAGCTTTTTATATTCATTTATCCCATTCTTCTGTTTTAAAGCAGTTAATTCAAATATATGTTCTTTCCCAATTAAATCGACATAAGAGCTATCACTAAGGCAGTCTTTTTGGCAAAATAAAAAATCAAATTCAATCTTGTTTCTATCAATCAAAGCATATCTTGAAACAAGAAAACTTGAAACACCTCCAAAAGATCCTGACCCTCTTAATATTTGTAAAACTCTTATTTTATCCATAATCATTCCTCTATCTTTTTATCTGCTACCGATCTTAGTTCAGTAGAACAAATCCCATCAGTATGTGGTAAAAATACAACATCAACCCCTACTTGATTTAATTCAGTTTTTGTTTTTTCCCATCTAGGATTTCCCTTCCAATCATCTCCAATGAATATTGCATCAAATTTATATTTATTCAATTGAACATTTTTATCTAAAGTATCAGCAATAACAGCTTTATCCACAGCTTTTATATTTTCAATAATATATCTACGTTCTTCTTGGTTAATAACAGGAGTTTTATTCTTATACCTTTCCACAAGTTCATCTGAATTTACAGCTACAATTAAATAATCACAATACTTTTTTGCATTATTAATTAAATTTAGATGTCCAATATGGAACATATCATATACGCCTTGTGTATAACCCACCTTATATTTTTTCATTACACTTCTCCTCACATAATCTCGCAATTAAACTACATACTCGTTGTGTTGCATGACCATCTTCTAAATTTCCCATTTCATTATGATGTAGTACCATATCCTTTTTAAATGCAAACTCATCAAAATTTGAGATAATATCAACTAATTCATCCATGTTTGTACTTAAAGGAAAATGCCATTGAGTAATTGGAATATCAAAATGCCGATCCTGTCCATATTTTTGAATATCTTGGCAAAATAAGAAACAAGGTCTATAAGTAAACGAATAATCCCAAATGCATGATGAATAATCCGAAATAAGAACATCACATGTATATAACAAATCTTGCATATCCGGATACTGTGTAGCATTTTTTGTAAAAGAATAACTTAGATCAGGCGTTGTATATACATTTGGGTGTAAGCGAACTAAAATCACCCATTCGCCACTAAATTTATTTTTAACAGTTTCATACACCTGTAAATAATCCAAACCATAAGAATTATCATTTCTATCTTTTCTCCAGGTAGGAGCATATAGTAAAATTTTAGTTTGTTTATCTAAGCCAAAATAATCATAAACATTTTGCTTAATATCTTTATTATTCTGATTTATTATAACATCCATTCTTGGTGTCCCAGATAAGACAGTACCATCAAACCCCATAGTTCCACGAACTCGTCTTAATGTCATACTTTCTGATCCACTCATAACATATGTATAATCTTTATGATACAAATTTTCTATTTTTTTCCTTAGACCAACGTAATCACTCTGTTTTTTATAACCATTACTTGCATGCCAAGTCTGTATTACATCTTGACCTTTTCTTCTACTAAGCTCTCCAAAACCTTGTACATTCTGTACTATTACTCTAGATGTTTTAGCATAATAATAATATGTTAAACTTCTAAACTTGACAGCTTTGATGTCACCTTCGATTTGTTTTTCGAACAACGTAGGATCTTTAAATGCCCATATAATTTCTAAATTTGTACAATATTTAGAAAGATAATCAGAAATTTGTTTAGGATTACAAGAATATTGCTTGCCATTAAAACTATAAAAAAGAACTCTGTTCTCCTTGATTGGAAAAATGTGTAAAATTTTTAATATTTGTCTAAATATTAAAGTCCCATAATATTGCACCCAATTTTTCATAACTATAATACCTTTCTCAAAGACCTATCTTTTCATGATTTCATCAACAATACCCTCGAAATCTTCACAAAATTTAGCATTATTACTACTCATTCCTTTGCCCATACCAGCCACAATCTGATCATAATTCGTTATTATTTCTCCTAGCTGCGTAATATCTTCAACTGGAATAATAGTTCCCATTCTTTCTGCAACATTCTTGGCAAATTCTACCTGATGATCATTAATATGTTCTTCAAACTTATGCTGACGTGGAACTACGATTGGCGTTTTTCCAATCTGTAAAGGCATAATAAAACTAGCTGGTCCTCCATGTGTAATTACAATATGAGCTTCTTCCACATTTTTGACCATTTGTTTATAAGGAATTAATTTATCCCATTGACAATACTTAGGTTCATATGTGCTATAACCGGTTTGTATAATAACATCCTCAGTAATCACACCATCTCTTTTTAGATTATCTATTTCTTGCACAAGTCTATTAAATGGTTGCTCATGCGTTCCTACTGTTACAAATATCATGATTTACCTCACTAGAAAATACTTCCAAGGTTTATTGCTTTTGGATATACCTTTTTTTGTTCATCCCATTGTACAATAAACTTATCTACAATTGGATATACCATCTTTCCCGTCATTGTTGGTTTATCAATTCTGTCGAACACTTCTATATAAATTAACTTAGCTCCCATCATTTTACCTAAATAGAAAAACGGTACGGCTACGGCAGCACCTGAAGAGATAATTAAATCTGGTTTTTCCTTACGTAATACCTTCCAAGCAATACGTGTATTTTTAATCAAAGCTTTTATACTTCTATTTGTTGGATAATAACAAGGATACATCTTTTCACCTTCAAGCACACTTCTTGCATCCTCTTTATCAAATGTAACCCAAAAGCGATTTCTATTTTTCCAAAATGGCTTCAACATATATAAATGTGTCAAGTGTCCTCCTGAAGATCCAACAAGACAAACTTTCATTTCTTTTTTCTCCATTTCATTTTCCTTTCCATTATAAATATTAAACAGCACCTTTTTTACATACTACAACTAGTACTGTTTTTAATAGAATCTTAATATCTAAACCAAGATTCCAATTCTCAATATAATATTTATCTAATTTAACTACTTCATCAAAATCTATAATTTCACTTCTTCCACTTACTTGCCACATACCAGTAATTCCTGGTTTAATAGCAAGTCTTGCAAAGTGTTGATATTCATATAGATTTGTTTCTGATATTAAAGGTGGTCTAGTTCCTACAATAGACATATCTCCTCATATAATACATTAAAAAATTGTGGAAATTCATCCAAACTTGTTTTACGAATGAATTCACCAATACCTGTTTTATGAGATCCATCCAACATTACTTTATTTCCAATAACTCGAGGATCAAAATCAAGTTTAAACATCTTTCCATCCTCAATCTTATTGTCTTTCATTAATTCTGCTTTTCTTTCTTCCGCATCTAAATACATACTACGAAATTTATACATCTTAAATTTCTTACCATTTTTACCAACACGTTCTTGTGAAAAGAAAATGGGTCCTGGACTGGCAATATAAATTACAGGTCCAATAAAGATACAGATAACTAGTGTTAATATACATCCTAATAAACCACAGATAGTGTCAAATACTCTTTTTAAGAATAATTCATTCAAAGAAGCATAATTAATGCTTGTAGTAAGAACTGTATAATCCCCAATCTTTTCAACAAACTGTTTCTTACCAGGTGAATTTACTACCTTAGCCAAGTTCATATGGACTGTAATACCAGCCAATGTTAATTTTTCAATCAAAGTATTTGGATAGGCTATTTCTTTAGGTAAGACAATCAATACTTCATCTACCCATTCTTTACAAGCATACATTCCTACTGTTTCATTATTAGCTACGACTGAAACATTATTTATTTGGTTTCCAATCAAATCCTTATCTAATAATGCAACACCAACAATGTCATAACGAGAATAATTATTCTTTTCAACATTCTCAATTACTTTATCTACAATCGTACTAGATGTTACTATTAATAGTTTTCTTCTCTTACCACTATTCACACCCTTTTTTATATGACCCTTCCACAGTTCTCTTACTATGTATGTCAATATAAAATAAATACCAATTGTTAAGAATAAAATAAATCTTGAAAAGAAAACGCCTTTTTGAACTGTAAACAAATATAAAATAGCCAATAAGCAAACAATAAAACCATGTTTTAATGTTTTTACAAACTCTTGATAATGCCCTCTTTTTAATACACCCTTTAATGTACCAAAAATCAGTAAAACCATTAAATCAGCCACTTCTAATATGATAGCCATATTCCTATATAAGAAATTGTTATATAGATGTATATTTCCATTCTTAATAAAATATGCCATAATAAATGCAATTTGCAAGCATATCATATCCAATATCATAAAGTCGATATGCTTCAACCAACCATTTGCATTCTTCCTATACATATTACACTCCCATTCCTATAAACATAAAAAAAGCTTATTAGAATTTTACAAGTCTTAATAAGCAAAGAAATATGAAATTTTAGATACACTTCTCCCTACCCATAACCCTGATAGAAGATAAACGAATCAATTAAAAATGCGGTAAGCCAGCTATTCTTAATATCATCTAAATGTATCATTTTTATTCCTATTACTTCACAATAGTCGCACTTATACCACACTAAAACTATTGCCTAATAATTTTATCCTATATATATAATATGTCAATTACCATTTAACACTTGAAATTTGAAACAAAAAGTATAAAAAGTAAAAGATATACTTTACTTAAGCCAAATATTAAAAATATTAAGAAACAAAATAAATTTTATAAAATTTGCTTTACATATAGAATATTTTAGATAATATAGATCACTATTTTTATAACCAAGTAAATGTAAACGTATACAGACATTGAAATGGTTTCTCTATAAAACAATGTGAGTACCCATCTAACGACCCTATGCACTAAATAGACATCGATGTTGTCAATA
>OIZE01000483.1_pt1 | contig 31986 bp, 48 predicted proteins | sample 1588421 | NCBI WGS metagenome assembly OIZE01 (sample SAMN03283251) | human gut metagenome | biome: human-associated habitat; material: feces | host: Homo sapiens | place: USA | collected 2013 | reverse complement strand
GAGGACTGATCGGCTCGGATGTGCTGGGATTTTACCGGTTGACGGTGGATTTTAACAAATGTGAGTTGAGATAAATTGTCCTAAAGGCAGAAAGTTGCATAGGGAAAAGACCGATAAAAGGTAATATTATTGTTCTAAAAGTATTGTTATGGATATTAAAGCAGCAGCACGAGAATTTGGTATAGCCGAACTCAGATTACATCAGCTTATTCGCCAGCATGCGATCAGTTTTAGGGCGGATGACTATGGTGTGTATGTGGAGCAATCCGAAGTGCAAGCGTGGCTTACCTCCCACCCTGAGCAATGGCAGCAATGGATGGACGCTTTGCAGCACACTCAAGATCATCTCATTTCAAACAGGTATTTGGAGCGACATCGAAATTTGAAAGATTTTGAAAGAAAATAGCTTGTATTGGCTTACATGAAGCTATACTTTTGCTATGTAATGGTACATGGCTATGGTAGAGCTTGTTCGTAGTTGGATCGCATTAAGGGATTTTGCCCACTTTGCACACATCAATGTGCAAGGAGGGCATTTTTTTACGCTACATAAGCAGTTCAAGAAGCTATATGAAGGAGCCTTAGATCAGGCCGACACTATCGCCGAGCGTTACCGTCAACTCAATCCCGATTCGATTATTCAGATGACCGGCGGTGACCGAACTTATCCTGAGATGTCAGACCGACAGCTCGTCCAGGAAATCATCACACAACTTTCCAGCATCCGCCAACAGCAAAATGCTATTTGGGCTAACACCAATGCGACCGGTGATTATGTCACCAACGATTTAATGGTGCAGTGCTCTAAGTATGTAGATTTTGTTATGTGGCAGTTTAACGAATTCTTGAAGTAATGAAGTCATCCAAAGATAAAGCCCTTCCCAAAACAGGTAGACCGGCGGCCATAATAGATTGGCCGGTAGTCGATGACTATCTGAGGGCAGGATGTACCGGAACAGGGATAGCAGGGGTTTTGGGCATCTGCGAAGATACTTTGTATAGAGCCTGTATCAGAGATCATAAAATGACTTTCTCGGCCTATTCCCAGCAAAAAAGGTCAGAAGGTGATGATATGCTTCGCAAAAAGCAGTTCGATATAGCTATGAAAGGCGATTGCACTATGATTATTTGGCTGGGCAAGCAACGTCTTGAGCAAAGAGACAAACAAGAAGTAAAACAAGATAGCACTATAACTACGGTGATGTTCGGCAATGAGGACAAAGGCTTATAGTCTGAATGTCCCTCTTACGGATAAGCAAAAAGCGGTTCAGGCTGCTTTGTTTGTAGGGGTAATCGTCAAGTTCATTTGCCTGTATGGTGGATCGAGAAGCGGTAAAACGTTTTATGCTTTTTTATGGATTGTAAAGCGAGCGATTATTTACCCAGGCAGTTACGGATTGGTGTTCCGCAAAACACTGAGTTCTTTGAAAATTGGTATGCTGAATCAGACGATGCCGGCGCTATGGAGGGAGTTTACCAAAATCAATGGAGGTGTCCATCCTTACGATGCCAGTGTGGGCGGAGTTCCATTTGTGACCTTCAACAAGTCCGAGAACATCCTAACCTTTTTTAATGGGTCTAAGATATTCTTTTATGGTGCCGCCGCCACAATGGGAGACGAGGATAGCATGACGAAGATTTTGTCTTCTGAATACTTTTCGATCCTTGTGGAAGAGGGCAATGAGAACGATTACAAGGTTATCGAAAAGCTGTTTACCCGGTTGACGCAGGTTGTGTATGATTCCGATGGAGTAAAGGGAATGCCGAAGTTTGTCACTACGCTCAACCCTACCGTCTTTGAGGCATGGGACTATGTGATGTTCAACAAAAAACTCAATCCATCATCCCGGGAGCCTTTGAATGATCCTGAGCGTTATGCAACGGCGCATTTCCGACCGACGGACAACATGCAGCATTTGAGCGACGATTATATTGCCACGCTCAAAAACCTTTCACCGCGTGACCGACAGCGGTTTTTGGAGGGCGAATACGGGGCCAACTTCGACGGCGAAATATTCAAGCACCTCAATTGGCTGGATGTACTCGATTGGTCTGTGTTCGAAAAGATCGTGATCTACGTCGATCCTTCTTATAAGTCAGGTCCCAAGAATGACTACAAGTCGGTCGCCACGGTGGGAATCTGTCAGGGATCATTCTATGTGCTCGACATTAACGCAGCGCAATGTACTACTTACGTGATGATGGAGCTCATACACGAGGCTCAAAGTTACGCAGAATCCAATCTGGAGCAGGTAAAAGGCCATCGAGCAATCGTAGAAACGTGGATCGAAAACCAGGGTATAGCGGATGACTTCACAAAAGCACATGACGAGTATTGCGCCCAAAACGGTTGCGCTATCCCCTATCGGTTGGATAACACGAACAAAGGCGACAAGTTCATGCGAATAGAATCCCTGCTAGTTCCGCTCAATGAAAATTACAAACTGATATTCAGCAACCATATCAAGGAAAAGATGATTTCCTCACAGGTTGAGGTGCAATTCCTGAATTTCGCCAAAAACATGCCCAAAGACATGCACGACGATATTCCGGACAGCGTACATGGAGCTGTGATGAAATTGAGCCAAAAAACGAATGTCACCCACATGAGTGATGTGTATATAGCAAAAAGGACGTGGAGGTAATGGCTGATCCTATCGACATAAAAACAATGGATTTCGGGTACCTGATGGGTATCGACCTGATTCAGTATTTACCGGAGTATTATCTGGAAGCTGTTTACGATAAGAATGCCGATAGCCTCCAGCGTGCCGTACATATCGCCAAGAGCCGTGTACAGAATTATCTCGCCGCACTTTATGATTTATCGACTGAATACCAGAAAACCGGTTGGGATCGCAACGGAGTGGTTTTAAAGCTGGTTATATTCTGTGCTTGCTGGGAGATAGCCAGCGGAGACGAGGCGATTAAAAAGAGCCTTACCGACGCATATCAGGATTTCCTGCGCACGATTGATGAGTTGCAGTCACGCAAACAATCACTTTTGGATGTCCCCTCTGTCGGGGAAGATATACGAATGGCTCCGGAGGTTATTTCCACTAAAAATAAATACCTGTACTGATGGCAAGGGCTACAAATAAACAGAACTCAGTTAACCCGATTAAACCGGTCGGGTTAGGCTCGTTTGTAGTCAAGACTTATCCCATGACCCGGTATATAGACTATACCGAGGCTGATTGGCGTATGTATTCCGACCAGCTTATTAATAACGGCATGGCTCAGGGATGGGATACTATGGTAACGTGGATGCTGGCCTCGTCCCCGTTTGTACAAACACTTATAGAGCGCAGATTAAACCCGATTCTCTCCGCCCGTTATGTTTTGATGGATGAAAATGGGAATGTGGACGAAGCGCTGACCGAACAAATTGACAAAGGGTGGTTCAGCAAATGGATCGAGGCGGCATCTATGGCGATCTTTCAAGGGTATTCGGGCGGTGTTTTTCAGCCACAAAACAATAAAATTGAGCGCTACCCTATCTCGGTTATCGATCCATTCAATAGAGCCCTTAAACATACGCCTTTCGACCTGAACGGGCATGAGAGGTTCGATGATTATTCTAACCTGTTCTATGTGGAGTATTCATCACAACACCAGACTATGCTCGGGTTGTTTCAACCTCTTTTGAAGGAGTATATAGGCATTGCGATCACCTTGAGAAACTGGTTAGCATCGGGAACGAGATTGGCATTCCCCTTAACGCAAGTCGGATATAACGGTGCAGGCGTAGAACTACAAGACTACATTGCTCCGGACGGCACAATTCAGCAGAAAAAGGTAAATCCCAATCAGGAGACTGCACGGGAAATTGCGGCCAATATAGACCCTACCGTGGCTATTACTACTCCTTTTTCGGTGGATGATGGGAAACAGGTTTATTCCATAGAGGTTAAACAAACCGAGCATCACAGCACCTCGGATGCCTATAAAACATACTACGACTATATCGATCAGGCTGAAATCAGGATGATTAACCTTGTACTCGGGTCTCAGTTGACCATCAAAGAAGGCAATAGCCGGTCTTTGGGGGAGGTTCACGAGCGGGTTGCAAAGGCCTATGCCGAGCGGGATGTGAAATGGATGGTAGAGGTGCTTAACAATGTCCTTAAACCAAAGCTCAACATTCCGGATAATCGATGGTTTTCTGATGACAGTGCTTCCACGATGAGCATGGATGAGGCACAAAAGATGTCGGACATTGTTAATCAGAACGGCAAACAACTTACGCAGGAATTCTTTACCCAGATCGGGTTACCTAAAAACTTTTACGAGGATAAATCGGGCATCTCTTTGCCGCCGGTCGCTATCAAAGAAGAGTCCGAGATTGAAACCAAAGAGGAAAAAAACTTTGTCCGCAAAGCGCTCGATTTCCTAACGGCTCGCAGTCGTCAAACACCACAGGAGCCAGAGGGGATTATCTATTTGCGTGCACCCAAGATCAAAGAAGAGGTAGCTAAAGAAGATGTCGATCTTCCTGCGGGGAGCCATGCGCATGTTTCCGACGCATTTGTGAGAAAGTTGTATGAAACGGAACAGCCCCAACCTGTTTTTATCGATCTGGAGCAGTACAAATACTACGCAGACACATTTAAGGCTCCATTGTTCGGGAATAATCCTTTGGTGAAACTATCCGCCAAAGGGAATGGTTCTATCCCTGATGACTTGCGGCCTCGTTACATGGCTAACATCTTCCAATTTTCCGCTGCCAAGAACGTAGCCGAGCAGGCTGCGGTTAACGATGCCATTGCTCGAAGTCTCTTTAACGACAAAGGGCAAAAGGTCTCTTTCTCGCAGTTCAAAAAGGCGGTCAATAAGATCGTATCTACATTCCGCGAAGACTGGCTAAAGACCGAATATAGAACAGCCTCGATGACGGCTATTATGGCCAATCAGTGGGGAAGCCTGTGGGCGCAGCGCGACTCACTCCCCTATTGGCGCTATCGAACCCAGGAGGACAACAAGGTACGGGATGAACATGCAAGGCTCAACGGCCGGGTGTTCCGTATCGATGATCCGAATGCTCAAAGACTGTTTCCGCCTAACGGATGGAACTGCCGGTGCTTTTACGAGGGGGTATCCGAGTATGACCGACAGAAAAACGGTTGGCAAGTCGCCCCGAATGAGGATATACAGGACCTGCTATCGCAGGATGTCGAAAAGGGCTTTACTTACAATGCCGGCATCAACGGCATCATGCCGAACAAGGATAGCAGCTATTTCGATGTGCTTCCCAGCATCAATCGGCTTTCATTCGATAAATACCGGCTTGATTCCGTGAACAAGATGATGGAAACGGCCCCCAAAGTCGATGTTTACCAAGGAACGGTATCGGACATCGCTAAGATGCTCAAGCGTGCACCGGTTCAAAACGGGAATATCCTGGTGCATAACTCTGTTCTACGGATGGGATTTGTACTCACTCTCTCGTTGCGGTCTCGTTTGGAGGTGGCTGGAGGTAAAGGTGTCAACCTTTTGGGTGAAACCATTTCCAATCCTGATGAGATGTGGATGCAGTGGATGGATGAGAACAACCAGACTAAAACGAAGGGTGTAATGCTTCGTATTGCCTCGAATGTGGTTTACGCAGTGGAATTTGAGGATAATGTAATTACGGACGCTTATGTGGTTCGAAACTCATTACAGGCCGATATGCTGCGGCGTGGGCTTTTAATGGTGCGGTGATGAAAAGTTTGAAGGATTTGACAGTGGATCTGGGCAGGCTTCAGCAGAAATGCGACGAAGCTATGAAGGTAGCTCCGGCCATCATCGGAAATATGGTAGCTCAGGACATCAAAGCCAACTTTATGCGTCAGGGTGTCCAAACAGATCAGGGATTACGCAAATGGAAGCCCAGTGAAGCCGCACAAAAGGAAGGGCGAAGAACATTGGTTAAAAGCGCGGCCATGATGAACGAGGTGCATTTTGAAGTACAGGGTAAGACCGTTCGTGTGGGCTTAGATACGAGGCTTATTCCGTATGCCCCCAGACACAATGAAGGATTGAAGGGTATGCCCCAACGGCAATTCATTTATGCGAGAAAGGCCGTGCTTAGGAAAGCGATGGATCAGGTAGAAAATATGCTGAAAAAATGACCGGGCAATTACTATATGCGGTTTGCAAGGAACTGATGGCGCTTCCGGAATTGGGTTTGAAGCAAGTGCAGATAGCCCGGAATTTTACCACGAACAACCCGCCGCAAAACGTTCTTCCGGCGGCAATCGTGGGGATTCTGGAGGATGAAAGCTCGGTGTTTGTCGGTGGCTATGAGAGACGGGAGTATGAGATCGGTATTTCTATCTCAATTCTCGATACCAATATAGACCTGGTGCACTCTTCGGATTGGATAGTGGATAAGTATAAGGGGGCTTACGATATACCCGACCGTATCCAGACGCTTTTCAATCGGCAGGTGTTTACTACACCGCAGATGCAAAAGCTACTCCAGAAGAACAATTTAATAACCAGGTCGCGGGGGTATAATCTGAGGCATACGCCTTATGACAAGTGGTCGAAGAATGTGGTTACCTACGAATTGATCGTGCGTGCGATTCTTACTGTTCCGATGGAGGAGCCGGAGGTGCCCATAGAAGATATTAAGTATGAATTTGAAGTAACGGTATAATGGAAACAAGACGCATAGTTCTTTCATCCGGGAGGATGAATCGAAAAGGCTACAGAATCCCCGTCGAGGTAATCAATATATCGGATTATCTCGCAAACCCGGTATTGTTGGCCGAACATGAATACGACAACAATATAGGCCACATGGAGGACATCCGGATAGAAAACGGCAAACTGACTGCTCTGCCCGTTTTCGCATCTACGGAGCTCGGGCAGCGGTATAAGACCCTTTATGAAGAGCGAGGTATCAATGCCATCAGCATGGGTGGTTTTGTCAAGTTGAATGCCGACCGGAACGAAGCATTGGCCTTTGATCTCTGGGAAAACTCGATGACTTCTGTTCCGGCCGATCCGGGAGCTGTTGCAATGGATTCCGGGGTTGCCCTCAGTACGGACGAAGCACCGGAGAAGCTATCCGGCATCAGTCCCGATGTGATGGAAGCCAAACTTTCAGCGGGTTATGAGTATGTGACCCTGAATTGCTGGGAAGAGGAAGAAGAAAACCTTTCCGCAGGAAGCGGAGTAAATAAATCAAACGAAATGGAAGAGAACAAAAACCTTGCGCCCGAGACTGGCGCACCGGCAGAAGGCGCTACCCTGTCTGCCCCCGCTGCTTCCGCTCCTGCGGAAGAGCCCAAAACCCAACCCGAAACTGCCGCTTTGGCAGCACCGGAACCCAAACAGGTGTCTGAACCGGCCCCGGCAACACTGGGCCTGAATCCCGCGATGCCCCAAATGGACATGCCGAAAGTACGTGTCAGCACACAACGGGCATCCCTCTCGGCCCTTATGAAAGAAAAGGGTATGGATGGAATTTCCGAGATGCTTTCGCAGGGCAACGAAAACGAAAAACTGCATGTGTTCGATGCGATCAAGAACACCCCGTCAGGAAAAGTGTTTTTCGACAAACTGCACTTCAACATCGACAACGGTGCACGCCCGGTGCGCGTCAGTGTTGCTGAGTACATGAGCAACCGGGAATCACTTTCATCGTCACTGCGTGAGATTCAGAAGCTCTCCATGAGCGGCAATGCCAAACTGAACGCATCTACCGACTTTGTGGAATCTCCGGCGCTGGACCGTATCGCATTTTCGGCAATGGCGTACCTCAAGCTGTTCCCGACCAATCTGTGGGTAAACCGCATGCCGGTGCTTCCGGCCCAGATGGTCGGCGATAACGTAGGTATCGTATGGGCGAATATCGGTTTCGACAACAATATTACCACCCAACCGGCCCAGACCAATACGACGGTTACGCCTGCAACGATTGTGGCCAAAGCCGACACGCCGGTATCGATGCAGATTTACGAACATCTGCTGGAACCGATGCTCTGGAAACGTTACAACCGAGATATCGTTGCTTACGACCAGATGGGATTGCAGTGGGATGTGGCGCTGAACAACCTGTTTACAGCTATGTATGACTGGGATTTGTTCACGCTGGCACAGAAGATCGCAACGACCAAATCGGGCTATACTCCGAAGGTGCAGGGCACTTCGGGCGAGGCGCTCAAGCTCGGGGAAAACTGGGTGAAAGTGCCGTCGAACACCGGCGACTACAACGGTCTTACGATGAAGGACATTCAGGCTCTGGAGGCATTCTTCCAGACGCAGAATGTTCGTATCGAATCCCTCAATCCGGTTATCAACGTCGATCCGTCGTTGCAGTACTCGCTCACGCAGGACCCGAAAGTGCAGACCGTCCTCACCCGCTTCGTGGAGGGATACAAGAACGAAGACCTGCGCGTGTCGTATTCGCGTGTGTTCACCCGGCAATACCTGGGTGTGTACGATCCGACCACGAGCGCGGTCGTAAACCCGGTTACGGGCACTCCGACGGCCACGATGGTACAGTACGGCCTCGGGCTGATTCCGGAGTATGTTCTGCGCGGCCTGGCTTCGATGGAGGTGTTTACCAAGATCGAGCCCACCCTGTACGGCGAAGTTTACTCGGCAGAAATCAAGACGGGTATCGCTCCGGCGTACGCCAACAATCTGGGGACGGCTCTGATCGTGCCGACCAAGTACACCGCACCCTCGACGGGTGAATAACCATAAAAATACACAATCATGGTAGAAATCAATCATAATGTGGATGAACGCTTTTTTGCGAGGCTGAAAGGCGTTGTAAAGAAATTCACCGATGCAGGTTATAAAGGTGTTCATCTGGACACCTACCTGCAAATGGTGATTACGGATGAACAGGTGGCTAAACACCATCTGTTCTATCCGAAGTCTCCGCTTATTCTGGTCACCAATGAGAATATGCCGAAGACCATTGAAGAGGTGGAAAATCTCTTTATGAAATACCCGATTTATCCTCAGAAGAGCAAGGAAGAAGAGGCCCAGAATGTGGCCGACCTTCTCAATGCCGTGGATGAATCCACTACGGAGAAAGAGTCCAAGCCGGACAAGAAAACCGGAAAAAAAGAAAAAGCATGAAAACAGGTGTAAATATCAAATTCACCAACACCCGGACTGGTGTCGCCTCGTCTTCGGACGGGGTGGCACTCCTCTGTGTGCAGGCAGTGGCGGTAGCGAGTACGTTTAAGCTGAATACTCTGTATAAGCTCTCGCAGCCGAGCGATTTGACACCTCTCGGCATAACCGACACGTATGACGCAACGAATAAGGTGTCATTGGTAAGACAGGTTGAAGAGTTCTACGCCTCGGCCGGAAACGGTGCTACGCTGTATCTGATTGGGGTGGACAAAAGCTCGACGATGAGCGAATTTGTCGCCTCCGATACTTTCGAATCCCTACTCCGCTCCACCGGTCTGAGTGCTGAGGGGAATCCCTCGCCTGCTGATCGGGCCAAGATGATCGGCGTGGTCTTCGCTCCGCAGGATCAGGCTCCTTCGAGCGGAAGCTACTATGCGGATGTAATTCCCACTGCAACGGCCCTAAATACGACTTTGGGCAATCTTTGGGATGCCGGTTTCAGAGCGTTTGCAGTACTGGACGGCAATAACCTCAAATCGGTTACCGACGCTCCCGACTTCAATACACAGGATTGTCCGCGTGTAGCTGTTTGTGATACTACGGCCACCCTTGACAGCTGCGCCTCTGTCGGGCTGGTGCTGGGTATTCTTTCCCGGCAGGCGGTCAATTACGAACTCTCGAATGTATCTGCCGGACCGCTCCCGATTCAGAACGCATGGTTTACAGACGGAACTCCGGTAAGCTCGGTTTTGCCTGCCGTGTTCGACACGCTGGGACAAAAACAGCATCTTTTCATTCGGACGCGTGACACGAAGTCGGGTTACTACTTCAATGACGGTGCAACCGCCGAGGACAGCACTATGGCTCTGTCGACGATTCCGGCCAACCGGGTGCTGAATAAGATTGCGGATTATCTGCATGCCTACCTTACGGATATTATCGGCCAAACGCCGCCCATCGATACGGACGGAGATATTAACGAAGGGTATCTTTCCTCGGTGACGGAGAATTTCTACACGACCTATACCGATCCGATGATTACGGACGGGGAGATTGCCGGGGTGAATCTGGAGCTTTCGAGCCTTTCCCCGTTCACTTCGACCAGGACCGTCAAGGCTCACTTATCCATCCAGCAGCGTCCGGGCATTGCCCTGATCGAAGCGGACATCGAATTTGTAAACTCGCTGTAATATGAATCTGGATTATTTAGTTTCAGGCGGTGATAAATACCAGGTGTTTATCACTATCGGCTCGGTTCCGGTGTACATGTTTCTGACCGCTTCCGCTGTGGGTAGGAATCTGTCTCAGGATGCTACCCCTATCGGAGCTATCAGCACGGAGAAGCCTATCGCTGTCAAGAGGGGAATTAAGAACAACGCGTTCAATATCTCTTTGCAGGACGGAGAGGCCATCAAGATCGTGCAGGCCGCTAAACTGGCTATGGGATCAGGTATTCACGATTTCCGGGATTTCCCGGCTAATACGAATATCACGGTGACCAGCCTGGAGAATGGCTCTGTTGAGAAGTATATCGGCTGCGCGTTCTCCGGAGACAACAAGAACATCGAACGCAATTCACTCGAAACGCTCCGGGAATTGTCCGGGACGTGTATCGACTATAAATCTGTGTAATCATGGAAATCACGCAAAAATTCAAGTGCAAAGATGCCGACGGCCAGCTGGTTGACAAGGAGATGAAACTGGAGTTCCGGGAGATCGACCGGTGCCGGAGAAGCGACGCAAAGCTGTTTTATGCAGCGATGGGTATGATGTCCACGGATGCAAAAGGCGAAGCAGTATTTTCCCCGGCTTCTATCGAAAAGATGGGGACGGAGTTTATCGACGGGCTTGTGGTCAAAGGACCGGATTTCAACGAGACAGATTTCGTCCTGCTGAAAAACGACGTGGTGGCGACGTTCCAGTTGAACATGGAGCTTTTCGGGAGGGTGATCGGCCCTTTTTTAACGGACAACTTGTAAGACTGTCAACGGTTTTTCAGGTTGCCCAGACGAAAAGCGCCGAACTGCTCCAGTTGTTCAGCAAGGAGAATCCCCTGTGGGAAACATACCTATTATTCGCCCGGATTTTCGGAATGAGCCGCAGGGAGTTCGAGGAACTGAGCATAGATGAGATCGGAGCCACTTTAGCCCATATTTACGCAAATAAACTGCACGAGAGGCAGTTGTTGTAGCTGCCTCTCTTAATTCTCTTTCAAGATGATCGATTACGGAGTAAAGATCAACGTAGGCGGAAATGCTCCTACAGTAATGGGGCAACTGTTTACCATTTCCCAAAAACTGGATGCAATCATGCAGAAATTAAATAGCATGTCGTCCAAGCTGGGAGACACATTCCGTCGTACCGGTACTTCGGCCCAGCAAGCCACTCAAAAAGCGGAATCAGGTTTTAAACGAGTATCAACGGCTATTGGAGATGCACGGCAAAAGCTCGATAAGCTAAATTTTGGCTTTCATGGCTTAGGTTCCAAGCTGGCCGGACTGGGCTTGTCTATTGGTGCTGTCGATATTGGCCGAAGAATCATTAATGCGGGAGGCAATGAAGAGGACATATTAGCCCGGTTGGAATTTGCCTTAAAAGACAGAGGTAAGGCCATTGCTATGAACAATGAGCTAAAGGCGTTCGCCAGGCGCGCCCCTATCCCGATTCAAGACATGCGCCAACAGGCAGCTATGCTTGCTCCTGTGTTCGGGGATCAAACAATGAAATATTTTAGGATGCTGGGCGATGTAGTGTCCGGCTCTGGCGGAGATTTCGGCAATATCGCATACAACTTTGCCCAGATTAAATCTATGGGACGGACCTATGGTATTGATTTGCGTCAGTTCGCTATGCAGAACATTCCTATTTGGCAGGAGCTTGCAAAGGTTTTGAACGTGCCGGTTGAAAAGATGGAAGAAATATCTACCAGCGGAAAGATCACTTTCGATGTGGTGGCCAAGGCTTTCGAGAACATGACCAAAGAAGGCGGAATCTATTTTGGTGCAATGGAGGCGCGGGCGCACACCTTCCGGGGACAATGGCAAATTATTGGGAACAAGATGCAGGAAATTTGGGTGAAATTCTTTGAGAAAGCCAGACCCTACTTGCAGCAGTTCAGCGATTGGGTGGAGAAGCAGATCGAAAACTTCGATGAACTTATACCCAAAATAAAGGCTGTAGGTTACACATTGGCGGGAGTGTTTGCATTCAAAACCCTTGTGGGTTTCATTAATGGTCTTCAAACGATAGTTAAATTACTTAATGTAATATCTACTTCCTCTGTTTTGGGAGGCAAATTAGGGGGTGTGGTGGGGCGTCTGGGTTTAGCGGGCGGTGCCATTGCGGGTGTATATTCTCTATATGAAACAGCAAAGAGCCAAAGTGATCATAATTTTATCCGAAAGTATACCGACTATGATTTTACCTCTGCGGTTAAGAATGATCCAGATTATATTAACAAACAGCTATCGGATGAAAATTTCGGACGTGCTTACTTATCTTCCATGATAAGTAAGCTAACGGAATACAATAAAAAAATAACAGAAGATTTGACGAAATTTTCCTACAAAGGTCGGCATTGGAATCTTCTTACTAAAACACTGGACGCAAATTCAGCATTGAGATCGCAGATCGTGGGCGTGTTAGGTGGTGGCAATATTGATAGCTACTCATCCAACGCTATATCTCAAATAGCTGGAGTTAACACCGACCTTTCCCCCCGCGGTGTCTCCGGCAATGGTGGTATCAAAAACTTCCAGATCACATTCAATTCTCCCGTGGTTCAGATCGACGATAAACATGTAGAGGGGGAAAAGTACACCCCGGAACAATTAGGGCAAACAGCCGCTAAAGAGTTTGTCAATATTCTCACTCAAATCGCTGTACAGTGATGAGCAAAGCAAAGGAGTTTATACGCAACTTGGTTACATATATCGGGGATTACAATGCAGCCTCTCCCGATAACGTGACGTATGTTGAGTTCAATAATACTACGTTCTCCGTACAGATACAGCCGTTTTTTGAGCTGAATACTTCACACGGTAAGGTTATCGCCCGTTCGCAGATTATTGACGGAGAAGAGGCGTTTGAACGCATGAGTATAAAGGCCTCGAAAATTACTTTCAGGGGGACTATCCTTGTGGATAAGTGGCGGCAAAGAGGGTTTGATGATTTGGGTCGTGGCGCCGTACAGATAGCGACCGACACAAAGGACTGGAATGACAAATACCGTATAGATGATATGCTGGAAGCTCTCGACCTGATAAATCGTCAGGTATTCCAAGTCAACGAGATTATAGAGGTCAAAAACCCTTACCTAAACAAACTCGGTATCGAATACATCTTGGTGGAGAGTATGACCACCAACCCGCTGATCGGATCGGTAGGATTCGAGTACTCGATTGAAGCATACGATGCAACCAGCAAGAAAAACAACAAAGAAGAAACACTTATAATCTCGCAATAATGCTGTACCTGATCGCGCATGTTCAAGTTTCATTCGGCGAAAACTACGAGAAAAAACTATCCTCGGTGGTTCGGGTTTCTGTGAATGATTCTATCGACGGGATCGGCGCACGGTGTGAAATCACCTGCCCTCTAAATGCCCGGATCGAGAAAGACGGCGGGACGCCGTTTATAGCGCCAGTGCGGACTGCTTTTAAGGCTGGGGATAAAGTACGGGTAAAAGCATGGTACGACGACTACCCGGAAAGAACTTTGTTTGAGGGCTACGTGTATCAGATCAGGGAGGGAACCCCGAGTACGATAGTTTGCGAGGATCAGGTTTATTTACTGCGCCGGGGCATCCTGAATAACGTGTGGAATAAACCCGTCAAGCTGAAAGAAATCTTGAGATACGTGTGCTCATCGCAAGGGGTTGAGGTTTCCGATGATGTGGCCGATGTGGAGTTTATCAAATTCTCCATCAAAGACTCTTCACCTTTGTACGTGTTGCAGCAGATCAAGAGTGAAATGTGGCTCGTGGTTACTTTTCGGGACAAAAAGCTGGTTGCAACGGGCATCAGCGCTACCAAAGGAAATAATGTCAAGCTGGCCAGCGACAGAAACGTGATCGGTTGCAATATCCAACAGCCCGACGGAGTGTGGAAGCAATTTAAACTGAAAGTCGAGTACACAGATAAAAACGGGAAGAAAAAGAGCTTTACCGTTGGGGATCAGGAGGGGCAGATAAGGGTGGTTGACTGCACCTCTGTAACGAAAGAGAACGCCGAATCTTTCGTCAATACTCATGTATTGGATAACCTGCGGACCGGCATGTATGAAGGAACGCTTACCACCCTGCTCTATCCGGAAGTTAAGTTGTTCAGTCTGGTGGATTACAAGGATAAAAGTTTTTCATCACTGAATGGCACCTATAAGGTGAAGCGCGTAGGGGTGACTATCGACACTCAAGGATGCAGGCAAACATTAACATTGGCACAGATCGCAAGTGATATGCCCGTGCCGCAAACCACCCTCAGCAATGGATAATTATACGGATTACGCGGTAGCCCAATTATCCACGCTTTTACGGCAGTTTTCTATGCAGGGCAGCATTATCCAGGGCACGATCACCGCCGTAAACAAGGATGATAACACCTGCACGGTGTCGGTCGAGGATGCGGAAGGAGGTTCTTTGGAGTGGGAAGGAGTACCATTGCGGGTATTGTCGGTAGAAAGTAATTACATGATCTACCCCAAGCCCGGCACCGATTGTTCGGTATGTTTCTACGGAGGAAACACCCGAAGCCCGGCAGTGCTGGATTTTCAGGATGCCGAGAGCATTAAAATTACAGGGCAAACGAACATAGATATTCTGTCGGATCAAATAACCCTGAATAACGGTGATTTGGGTGGCATTATCAAAATAAACACTTTAACTGATAAATTGAATGCTCTGGTGGACGCTTTTAACAGTCACACCCACAATGTTACCGGAGTCCAGCCGGGTACCGGATCGGTGGTAGCCCCGGCACCGACCGGAAAAGCGGCAGAATTTGTCGCAGCGGATTACGAGGACACTAAAATAACGCACTGATGCAGGATTTAAGATTCAACCCGAGGGAAAGGGATATATACATTGAGAGCGGCGATTTGGATGTTGCCGCAGACCGCGATACCGGGCTGCAAAACGGGTTTATCCTTGCGGGAACGGCCATGTGTACCCCTCTATATCCTCCCATCGGATTATCCTTAGTGGATGCTATCGGGTCTGAACTTTTGCCCACGCTGATCCGCTGGCAAAACATGGCCTATACGGACGCTGCCCAGAGTGCGGAATACCAGGTACAAGGGAATGATGTAGTTCTAATAACAGAATATTGATATGGCAAGTTTCAATGACATACTGGCGAACGTACAAGCGGCAATCCCCCAGCTTACGAATACCTCTGCCGGGTCGGTGTATCAGCGGATCATCAAGGCTTTTTCGGATGTGATCGATACAGTCCGCACGGAGATCGGCAATACCTGGACGACGATACAGGCTTATGTAAGGCAGAATAGGTACGGGAAAGCCAAATACTACGAGGATGCGGCTAAGGCTTTTCAGTATGGGGATAATTTGGAGTTCGATGAGAATTACCAGCCCTATTATCCTACTATCGATACCACAAAACAGATCGTCAAACAGGCATCGGCCGATATATCGACCTCTACGGTGGAAATCGGGGGTGAGGATTATCCGGTTTCTACCCTGTCGCTAAAGGTGGCTGCGCAGGATGAAAACGGGCAGCTGATTCCTTTGACTGACGAACAAAAGCAAGCCTTCGATACCTACATGAAGAATTTTGAAATTCCGGGCATCCTGCTTAATAAGTATTCGCTTGCTGGTAATATAGTCAAGTTTGCTACGATGAACTGCGTATACTCCCCGCAGTACGATCAGGCAACAATTGCATCCGGCGTAGTTTCAGCTATGGAGCAGTTCAGGGATTCGATGAGCTTCAATTCGGCTTTTTACCCGAATCACCTTGAGCAGTACGTGCGGAGCAATGTGCCGGGAGTGGTAGATTTTTATCTGGCAGGCGGTCAGATTCAGACCGACACGGGTTGGCAGTCTTTTACGGAAAGCGTAATAATCCCTGCCGGGTATTTCAATTACGAAACCGACTTCGAGAAGAATATAACTTATGTTTCGGGAAACTGACATACGAAAGCTCACCATGCTCTACCTCCGCCAATATTGGTCGGTGACTAAATCGCTGACCTTATCGGTGGCTTATAGGTTGGTGTACTGCTCGCTCACTCCTTTGCACACTCCACTGGCTGATTTGTTTGCTTTTCGTCTAAAACAGAAACTTCTCGCCCTCATCCCGTGGACGTATGGTTCAGCCTTGAAGTATTTGCGCGATCATTATTCTGAGCAGATAGATTTTGAGTATTTAGGGGCGAACGAGACTGTATGGTTGGCTCCGGACGATGCCTCGAATGATGTGTGGTTGACATCGACGACAGCCGATCCGGTTTATCTGACCCCAAATCTGGAAAGTGTGAGCGGCATTAATATTCTAATAATATGGGTGCCTCAGTCCTTAATGGATGATAGCGCTTTGTATTCTCAGTTTCTGGCAGATTTGAACACTTTAATTCTTGATGGGATAACCTACAAAATCAAAGCTATATGAGTTCGATAAAGAAATACAACGTTCAGGAGACGAACAAAACTCCTTTTTTACAGTCCGATGCAGCCCAGTGTACAGACAACGTTATGACGGCTGTTGCCGGCTTGGCTGACGTGCACTTTGCTATTTTGAGTGGCCTGACGTACAGCGGGAATGCCTACGGGGCGGGATTGGTGGTTATGGATGGAGTTATTCGCTCAGTTCCCGCAGGGGCTACCCGGTCGAGTTATTTGGCCCCTCTCGACAATCAAACGGATGTCCGTCCCACCAAATCCGGCAGCACGGCACCGGTATATACGGAATACACCACGCAAATTAGCGCCAGTGATACGGGCTACCCGCAACTTACAGAGGCGAATGTTGCCAAATATAGCGGGTGGATTACCCCGGGTCAGATTCAGCCGGAAGCTATCACAACTCCAGCTATCGCGCCTAATGCTGTGTCGAACGCCAAACTGGCGAATATGCCTGCTCAGACGGTTAAAGGGAATGCTTCTACCCAGGCCGGCCCAGCTGTGGATTTGACAAGCGCACAACTATCCGCTCTGATCGGGCTCTACCCCTACCCTGACCTTGATTCTGAAACGGAGGTAGTAGTAGAGGGTTTAACCTTTGATGGAAAGCAGGTTTACGGAAAAAAATACAAAGCTCAGGTGGATTCCAATCTTATATACCCCAGTGGTCAGGTGATAACTCTTGAAACAGGGGGTATTGATGCTGTTTTGGGAGCTATCGGGTATGTGGGTATTAATGTAACGATTAATAACGCCCGTACATTTACACGTAAACTTCCTGTAGGGACAAACTCACAAAACATCTCTAATTCAGTTCTTTATTCTTGGACTAGCACCAATGCGATGATTTTGACTGTTTATCAACAAGATACTACCATTACAGGTCGTGTCGGATGGACTACCAATTATATCGAATATGATTTTTTTGCCTTATACACCAAACTATGACAACCTACACCATTCGACAAGGCGAAACGATTTTGGATGTCAGTGTAAATGCGACCGGCTCCCCTCTGAATATAGAGAAGATTCTGGATGCCAATAATATTGATACTTGGACTCCAACACTTGTGGCCGGTCAACAATTGACGATCCCGGATGATGTCGAATTGCAGACAAACAATCTGCGGGATTTGCAACGCTATCCGGTTGCAGATTGCGGATTTATATCTGCGGAAGAATTTGACCGATTGACAATGGAGTTGGAAGATTTAATATTCCCCGTTCTTTTGGCGACAGAAGACGGTCGGATAGTTATAACAGAAGATGGTTATGCAATTAGCTTGAGACGATATGGAAATTCAAAAGGTTAAAATCAGTGATCTTCCTGTTACAGAAGATTTAAATGGCCTCAAGACACTAGGAACTACAGCTGAAAACACAAGTAAGGCGGCGGAACTGACGTTTATTGCTGACGCTGCTACTTCCGCCAATGAGGCCGCCACCAATGCGAATCAGGCGGCAGAGAATGCGAATACTTCTGCTGCCAATGCAGATGCTAAAGCGGAAGCAGCTCAAAAAGCGGCGGACAACGCAACTGCGTCGGCTAATCAGGCGGATCAGGCAGCTGTGAACGCTAATACAGCTACAACCCGAGCAACGGCAGCGGCGGAAAAAGCAGAAAATGCCGCAGACGTAGCTATTGGAGTTGTAAATGAAGCCCAACAGGCTACTGCTAATGCCAATCAAGCCGCACAATCCGCCAATGAGGCCGCCACCAATGCGAATCAGGCGGCAGAGAATGCGAATACTTCTGCTGCCAATGCAGATGCTAAAGCGGAAGCAGCTCAAAAAGCGGCGGACAACGCAACTGCGTCGGCTAATCAGGCGGATCAGGCAGCTGTGAACGCTAATACAGCTACAACCCGAGCAACGGCAGCGGCGGAAAAAGCAGAAAATGCCGCAGACGTAGCTATTGGAGTTGTAAATGAAGCCCAACAGGCTACTGCTAATGCCAATCAAGCCGCACAATCCGCCAATGAGGCCGCCACCAATGCGAATCAGGCGGCTGCGTCTGCTAATGATGCTGCAACAGAGGCGCATACTCAGGCGGAATATGCCAAGACACAAGGAGACTACGCCAAAGCCGAAGGAGATCGAGTCTTAGCTGAGAAAGGCCAGCCGGGAGGACTGGCAGAACTGGATGAAAGCGGTCGGGTTCCTTCTTCCCAGCTGCCGTCTTATGTAGATGATGTAATAAACGTAGCGACTTATAGCCAACTACCCAATCCGGGAGAATCCGGTAAAATATACATAACGGAGGATACCAATTTGACGTACCGCTGGAGCGGAACGGGATATGCAGAGATCAGCCCTTCATTGGCTCTGGGGACGACAGCCGAAACAGCCGGACGTGGTGATTGGACGCAGGCGGCTTACAATCACTCGTTAATCAAAGACGGAAGCAACCCGCATAAAACCACCTTTGCGAGCTTGCCGGATAAGCCTACGTCCCTGACTCCGGGTGGCAATGCCGGTGGTGATCTGACCGGGACCTACCCTAATCCGACTATAGGTGCAGGGAAAGTGACCACCGCAAAAATCGCCGACGGAGCCGTGATCGCCGCAAAACTGGCAGAACAATATATCGTAAACCGGGGTGCTGCTTCGGATTTGAATAGCGCCACGACTTACGGTTTTTACACCTACGACACAACTACGCAGAACGCGCCTACTTCCTACGGCAGTGTCATTGTCGTCGAAGGAACCGGGCGTGAAGCAAATTGGGCACAGTTGGCATTGGGGTACTCTTCGGGAGATGTCAATCCGTCTATTTTTATACGACTAAGACAAAGTTATACTGTTTGGGGCCCATGGGTTAAAGTTTGGAACTCTAACAACTTCAATCCGGACTCCAAGTTAAATTACAGTGAGTTCGGTGGAGATTTAAATACGGTGGGCACTTCCGGAATATATCGCCTTCTGTCTGATTGTACGAATACCCCTAATAGTGGTAGTTCTCAAGGTGCCCATATTATCCATACAAATTGGGATACTAATGCTGCTCACCAGCTCTATTTCGAGTATTATGGTAGCATGTTTTACAGGTATAAACATGGTGGAGAATGGAGCGATTGGAAGAGAGTTTGGACTCAGTTTGAATTCAATCCAGACAACTATCTGCCGCTCTCAGGTGGTAAAATGATTACGGGAAACTTCCAATTTCAAGACGGAGTTGCTGTAAGGGATGCTGCCGGTAGGAGCGTTGTTGGGTTACTTGATGTAGCCGGTGATGGCGTGTGTGTGGCCGTTGGAAATGGCGTCAAGAAAACCCGCATTGTAACTCCCGATGATACTCCTGTGTATAGGCATGACAGTAAACGTTCATATAAAATTTACGATTCCGGCAACCTCGGCAATGCAACCACTTCCAAAGCAGGGTTGATGTCGGCGGCGGATAAAACCAAGCTGGATGGACTTTCAGGCGGTGGATTGAATATCCCTGCTTCCGGAGAGGTTGCTGTATCAGGATGGACGTACAATGGAAAACAGGTTTATGCGCAAAGATGGACGGGGGAATTTACCGGGGTCACTAAAAACCTTACCACGATTGAGGGGTTGTCTGCTATATTAATGAAAGGCGGCACCTTGTTCCTTTACGGATCGCAATCTAATTCAGTGGGATTAGGTAGTTCTCAATGGAATCAAAATACTGGAGATATAACACGTATATCGGATTTACAATATAACCTATCAACAGGATCGGTAACAGTAGCAGCGTGGTATGGCGGAACAAGTTCTCCTACTACTGTTAATTGGTCTTATGAAGTATGGGCAGCCTATACCAAATAATCATCAATCTTTCAAAATTTATGACAAAAACAAACCTTTGGCAGATCATCATCGGGATGGTGGTGACTGCAATCTGTGGAGTAATCCTGAACATGGGCGTGTTCTCGTTCTTTCCTGCGCTGATCGTGGCGATTGCGTGGGCCGGGATCAAACAGACCTCCGGCAAGGAGTACAAGGACAAAAACGGTAACTACGTTGAGCCGAAGTTCTGGCAAGACTTTGTACCCGTGCTGGCCGGGGCGCTGGTTATGTGGCTGATTTCAATTTTGTAACACGGGGCCGATTCCGGCCCTACTATTCTTTTTGTGATGAATGATACGATAGTTACAATAGGTTCAATCTTGGGCGCTCTTGGCGGCTGGGAGGCCATAAAATACATGCTCAACCGGAAAACCAATAAAAAAATCGAAGAAGCCAACGCTTTCAAGATTCAACGAGAGGCGATCATTGAAGATTATAAACGTGTTCAGGAAGAGGTGGATGAACTGAAAAAGAAGGTGGACGAATTGTACAAGCGTGTTCACGTTCTTGAGGCGGAAAAGTTAAGTCTCATCAGCGAAAACAACGAGTTGCGATTGCAGCTAAAAGAGGCTGAAAAGTATGTCTGCCTGCAACCCGACGACAAGTGTCTACAACGGTTGAATAGTGATGTGAAGTGTCGCCTTGTGGGATTGCTTCGGGGAGAATACACCAAAGATCACCCGGAAGCTATTGTTACGCCGGAGGATATGACAAAACCAAGCAACAACGGGAAATGAAATATTTTACCATACCAGAACTGACCGCCTCGGCTAAGGCCCGGGCGCTCGGGATCGACAATACCCCGCCGCCGGCGGTGAAAGTCAAACTTTCGACACTCGTAAACAACCTGCTCGATCCGATCCGCGAAAAGTGGGGCGGCCCGATCACGGTCAACAGCGGTTATCGGTGCCCGACATTAAACAAAGCGGTCGGCGGCGTACCCACCAGCCAGCATGTCCGTGGAGAAGCCGCCGATATTACCGTCGGCAACCAGGCGGCCAACCGTCGATTATTCGACCTGATCGCGGGCGGAGGCTTCGATTTCGACCAGCTGATTGATGAGACGGGATATAGTTGGATTCACATTTCATACTCGCCGGGCAGGAACCGGCGGCAGATATTGCACTTGAAATAATTGTGCTGCATGAAAAACTTTGGCACATACACCTTCATTATTCTTTTATTCTTTGGCATGTTCTTTCTGGGGCGCTGGACAAAGAATTTCGACCCGGTTAAGATCGTACAGTACGATACTTTGCCGCCAGTCGTGCGTCTCGACACGATCAGAGATACGGTGCCGGTACCGAAATACGTGCATATCGTTCGGTATGACACCATCCACGATACAGCAGACGGGAAACCTATTCACCTTCCCATTCCGATCAGTCGTTACCTGTTTACCGACGATTCGACCTACCGTATGGAGGTAGATGGCTACAACGTGAAAGCAAACAGTATCGAGGTTTATCCCCGGACGGTAACACAAACCGTCATTCAGCGGGTCGAGGTTCCCGGCAAGCCCAAACGCTGGGGTATCGGCGTGAGCGCTGGGGCTGCTTTAACACCGGAGGGAGTGAAACCGTATGTTGGAATCGGAGTGCAGTATCAATTAATTACGCTCTAATTTCTAAGGTTGTATAATATGGCGTGGTTATTGACGTTGTATATGAGAACAAATAACACGTCGTTAAAAAATGGCTAAAATATTTGTGTTTTCAAATTCGAAAATTATCTTTGCATTACGAAAAGCAAAGCATGTGAATCAATAAAAAAGCCGTAAGGCTGATTATCAAAGACTTTTTGTCTGATTATCACTAGCCACTAAAGAAATTTAGTGGCTTTAATCTTTAAATTAGATATGGCTACTAATACAAAAAAAGTAATTATTCTGATTGATGGACAAAACCTGTATTACAATCTTAAGGAAATGGGGGTTGTTAATAAAGGCATTTGATACACCAAGATATTGGGCAATCTCTGTTTTTTTGAGTTTGTTTTTTAGTATAAACACCTGAAAAACAGAGCTTTGTTGTTTTTTCTCCATTAACGCTTAAATTTTTTCGCTTTAAAGCTTGTTTATTGTTTTAATATGCTTTATATTTGCATTGTAACAATAGACGAACAAACCAAAGATAATTAAAATAATATGAAAAAAAGAAAGAGCAGACGACAAGAGCTTATGACGCTTAAAGTTGGGCGATCAGTCTATTACGAGATCGCAAAAGCCGATTCGGTGCGATCTACTCTCTATCGGTTATCACAGATAACGGGAAATGTCTACAAGACTAAGAGTATGCCGCCGAGATATAGAGTAACCCGAATATCATAAAGCCATGCCACGAGGAATAAAGCAAATACCCACCGCCCCACCCCGCCCGGGAAAGGTATTCTATTCTCGAAAAGAAGCTGCGGAGTATTTGGGGGTAAGTGTGACCACTTTGGATAGGTATGCGAAATCAGGGGCTATTTCATTTAAGGTGCGCCGCAGATGTCATCCTGTCTATCATATCGCGGACTTGGATCGGTTCAATCAACCGCAGGAGATTTACGAGGTGGCACGTAGGGAAAGATGTTAACCGAAATAGAGAAAACCTAAAACGAAGAAATCATGAACGACGAATTTATCATCACACCCGGCCCCGCTCCGGATTCAGCTTTGAATCCACTGAGGGCAAACCTTTCCCGGCTGGCTCTTTCTGACGAAGTCAGCGATGAGGATAAAGAGGCGATCAAAGAGTACCTCGACAAATTGTAAGATTCCACCCCTTTAGTCTAACGGGAGAGAGACGGCGAACACGCATAACTGGTTATTGCTTGACTGAAGATGTTTTTGTGCGCGTGTGAGCAGGTAGCGGTTCGAGTCCGCTAAGGGGTACAAAATAAAAGAATAGCCATGCAAGGACAAGAGTTTACATACAGCGAGGCGGCGTTGCGCGAGTTGGCCGCATGCCTTAAATCGGAGATGAGCGCACTGATCTGTAAACCCTACCCGCATTTCAGGAAAGAGTATTGCGGCGAGATTACCGCCGTTCAAGATGGCGGTGTAATCAGCGTGTATGCAGACTATTACATTAACCATGTGGGCGATTACGATCTTCAGCTTTCGCAGGCATACTTCAAGCCTGAAGGCGAGAAAGAGTACAGAATCTATGAACCCGATCCAAGAGATATAGAGTACTACTACGCAGAAGCAAACGGTTCCTGCTACCGTAAAGCAGGTTAGGTTAGTAATGTTGGTTTAGGTTAGCAGCCATTTTTACGATCCGGACGGCAATTCGGGTCACCCCTCCGCCCTACGGGAGTATCGCGGAGTTTTTAAAGGACAAATCAAAACACTCAATATTATGGACTATTTAGCGGAACCCCAAAAGAAGATCAAAGCGGCCCTATTATCGGGTATCAGGCTGACGACCGCACAAGGTAACCGGATGGCCCAGACTGTGGATTTTCGCAAAATCATATCAAGATTGAAAAAGGATGGGATGGCGATAAAATGGTTTTGGAATGCTCGCAAAGACCAGGACGGTAAAATAGTCGCACGATATAAAACCTATTACTGTGAATCTCCGCTTCCCGCTAAAGGGACGAAAATCGATGGTTTTGGAGAACCGAGTTTTAACGAAATGTTTTGGAATCAGTAAACATAAACGACGATAAGATGAAACAATTTAAAAGTACTAAACGCGCAGAACGGAGAGGCCATTTAAAAACCGTATGGGATCATGCATTACAGAAGTTTGTTTGGATGCGCCGAACCACTAATGGAAAGTGGGTTTTGTATTAAGACAGCCCGGAAAGACGGGCAACTGGACAGGTGGCGGAATTGGTAGACGCTAATACATGTGGTAAGTATGCCGAACAAGGCGAGCAGCATTAATGAGTGTGTAAAAGACGCTTACCGTAAGCACTCGTTGCAGGTTCGAATCCTGCCCTGTCCACAAAAATCTAATTTTCACGACTATGGAAAATATGGATATTTACAACAGTACCCGTGCGGTGCCGCAAGAGGCCAAGAAAGAGATCAAAGGCGGTCGGCTGTCAGGCAAGACCGATATAAATCCCATGTGGCGCATCAAAACGCTGACCGAGCAGTTCGGGCCGGTTGGGTTCGGATGGCGGTACGAGATTACAGACAAGCGTCTGGAGCCCGGAGCTAACGGCGAAGTGGCCGCCTTCGTTCAAATCAACCTTTTTGTGAAAATGAACAGTCAATGGAGTGAGCCCATCGTCGGCATTGGCGGCAGTGCATTTGTTGCCAAAGAAAAAGGCGGCTTGTTCACTTCCGACGAGTGTTACAAGATGGCTTTAACAGATGCGATTTCTGTTGCTTGCAAGGCCCTCGGGATGGGTGCCGATGTGTATTGGCAGGCCGACCGCACCAAGTACGACCAACAGCAACAACAGCAACAGGTCGCACCGTCCAGAAAGGTGAAACTATTCAACCGAAACGACGATAACCTGGTGAACTGCCTTTGTGATCTGGTGACCGGACAGAATTTGTGCGGCAAAAACAAGAAGAAGGAAAAATGGACGCTTGCCCAATTTGAAACGTCCCTGCAAGGGTTCACGCATGAGGATTACGCCTGGTTGGTGAACCGTGCGACCAATGGTATAGGAGTCGCCCAAAATCAGTAGCGATGGAAACGACGGAAGAAATCATTAAAGCCCCTATTTCCATTCCGGAAGCTATACAAAAGGCAAAAACGTATATCCTCAGCGGTGAAGTCGATCCTTTAGAAATGTGGGCGAATATGTCGCGGTACGAAAAGATGTTTAAAGCCGTAAAAGACGATCCGCAGGTAAAGGATTACGCCCTGCGGGAGCTCTCCAAGTACGGGAGGGATCACCAACTGCGAGACTGTAAGCTGGAGGAATCCGAAGCGGGTGTGAAATACGATTATTCGGTATGCGGGGATAGCACGCTGACCGAACTCTACGAGGCAAGAGCGGAACTCGATCAGCAGATAAAAGAGCGGGAAACGATGCTCCGGGGGATTCCAGTAGGACAAACTATCGCTGATACGGAAACCGGTGAAGAGTTGCGCCGCCCGGTCAGAAGTTCAAAAACGACAATCAAAGTAACCTTTAATAAAACAGCAAGATGAGCGATTTAATCAACATGTCGATCTGTGTGAGTGACATTCCCAAGTCCAAGATTAAGCAGGCGGAAAATGGCAAAAAGTACATGAATATTACCGTTGCCAAGCGTCGTGAGTCTGATTCTTACGGAAACACCCACACTGTATTTATGAGCCAGTCAAAGGAAGAGCGTGAGGCCAAAACGGATCGCGTTTATATCGGTAGCGGAAAGGGTTTTAGCTTCAACCCGCCAGCCGCCACACCGGAATCAGTGGATCAGATGCCCCCTGCATCAGAGGTTGACGACCTGCCATTTTAGACCATGCTGTACAATCTGAGTAACATACTCGACAAGGAACGCTTCAAACGGCGTTCGAACGACCTGTACCGTAAAGGCGTGGTTGTCGAACTGACCGAAAAGAAAGCCAAACGTTCGCGGTCCCAAAATTCCTATCTGCATTTAATCCTCGGCTGGTATGCGATGGAGACTGGCAATACGCTCGAATATGTGAAACGGGTGTACTTCAAAAAACTGTGTAATCCTTCGCTTTTCGTGCGTCACAAGGCGGATAAGTACCTCGGTGAAGAAAATGAGTACCGTAGTTCGGCAAACCTTACCACAGCCGAAATGACGCAGGCCATCGACCGATTCCGCAACTGGAGCGCGTCGGAGTGCGGAATCTACCTGCCCTCTCCGAATGAAGAGGATTTTTTGCAGAGCATCGAGGTTGAAATGGACCGTCAAAGCGAATACCTATGACCGACCTGGAACAACTTACCCTGAATGCCGTCGCGCATATTTCGGCAAGTAAGGCCCTTAAAAAGGAAGAGCCGACTATTGCCCTGATGAAAGATGTATTTAAGGTGATGAAGGGGTATGACAAGGAACAGGTACGCGGTGCGCTTCGAAGCCTAACCCGGGCCGGTCGCATTACCTATGGAAACACGATCAACGATATTTATTTCAAAGTTAAGACACATGGAGCATAACAAAGAAGATCCGCGGATGGAGAAAGCCCGTATAGATTACGGGTTTTACACGAAGATAGCGAAGGAGCTGCTATGCAAACTGCAAGACCAGAACCGGCATCTTACCCGGACGCTGGACGAGTTTAGCGATGCAATGCAACGTTGCCACGAAGCAAAAAGAATACTTGAAGGCGAATAGCTAATAAAAATGGCAAGACCTACAAAGAAAGGATTGGATTATTTCCCTTTTGATGTCGACTTTTTCGAGGACGAGAAAATAGCGGCCATATCGGGCGAGTTTGGACTGAAAGGAGAAATTGTAGCTGTTAAGCTGCTTTGTGCGATATACCGTAACGGATATTTCATCTTGTGGAGTGACATGTTACGCTTGAAAATCCTGCGCGATCTTCCGGGCGTCAGTCCGGATCTTCTCGACAAAATAGTAGACCGCTTGGTCAGGTGGGAGTTTTTTGATAAAACCCTGTTTGATTCGGTGGGAGTCCTAACGAGTCGGGGGATACAGAAGCGCTACCTGTCCGTTGCCAGACGGCGCACCGGAACAGAGGAAATGCCCTATTTATTAGTTTCTGTCGACAGAAACCCCATACAATCGGAGTTATTGTCGACAGAAACCCCCCAAAGGAAAGTAAAGGAAAGTAAAGAAAATAATAAACCCTCTATAATCCCCCTTTGCGGGGGAGACAGAGAGAGTCTTTTTCCAGAGGAATCGAGCAGTGCGATTCATGACGACTGCACAGAGGATGCAGCCATAAGTGAAGCTGATGCGTCAGCGGTGAAGCGTGCGCGCCGTCATCGATTCATGCCTCCGAGCGTTGGAGAGGTTGCGGTTTATTGCGAAAAACGCCAGAACGGTATCGATCCTCAATCTTTCATCGACCATTACAGCGCTGTAGGTTGGATGGTGGGCCGTAACCGCATGAGTGACTGGCAGGCAGCAGTCCGGACCTGGGAAAACAGGCGTAAAAAGGATCAATCGCACCACAACTCGGCTATGGATTACAAAATTCCGCTTTAGCTATGATTATCGTCGAAACCAAAACGCAGAAGCTATATGAGATTAGCCCGGCACGGTCGCACGGTGAGAACTATATGACCTGTCCGGTGTGCTCCGAAACCCGCAAAAAGAAGCGCGACAAGTGTTTCGTGTGGAATGCTGACAAGGGGGTCGGTCACTGCTGCCACTGTGATGCTACTTTCTCGGCGCATACGCAGCTTAAATCCCGACAGCCGAAGAATTATGCCACCCCGGTGTGGAAGAACAAAACAGAACTTACGGATGAGGCCGTGAAATGGTTTGAGGGGCGAATGATTTCGCAGGCTACACTCCGGGAGATGCGGATCTATTCGGACAGGGAATGGATGCCGCAGTACGGCAGGGATGCGAAAGTGATTTGCTTTCCGTATTTCGCTGGTGACAGGCTCGTCAACATCAAGTACCGGGGGCCGCAGAAATCATTCCGGATGGTCAAGGATGCGGAGTTGATCTTCTACAACTTCGATTGTATCGCAGCGTCGAAGGAGTTGATCATTTGCGAGGGGGAAATGGATGCACTCAGTTTCATCGAGGCCGGGTACAAGAATGTGGTTTCAGTTCCGAACGGTGCCGGGGCGACAGATTTAACGTACTTCGACAACTACGTCGATAATCTCGGTCACATCGAGCGGTTCTACATTGCCGCCGACTTCGACGAAACGGGACTGAAACTACGTAACGAATTAGTACGCCGGTTGGGGTCGGAAAAATGCCTGATCGTGACCTACAAAGGGCGCAAGGACGCAAACGAGCTGCTGATTGCCGAGGGAGGTCTTGCAATCCGGGAAGTAATTGCAGGAGCACAGGAGATTCCGATTCAGGGGTATGTGAACATATCGGATCTATACGATGATCTCCTTGCCATGTATCAGCACGGCTTGCCGGAAGGGAACCGGATCGGCATTGCTGAGGTCGATGAGGTAATCCGCTGGGAGGTGTCGCAGCTCGCTGTGTGGACAGGCATTCCGTCGCACGGCAAATCCGAGATGCTCGACATGGTGGCTGTCTTAATGGCAGTATATCACGACTGGAAAACGTTGTTTTTTTCGCCCGAAAATTATCCCATCCAAAGCCACTATGCGAAAATTGCGGAAAAGCTGATCGGGAAATCGTTCAAGGAATCAGACATGGACCGCAGGGAGTTCGACCGGGTATTCGACTACATCGGAGATCATTTCTTTTGGCTCGATCCCTACGAGGAACCTACCCTGGAAAACATTTTGGACCGTGCAAAACAGTTCGTACAGCGCAGGGGAATCAAGCAGCTCGTGATCGATCCGTTTAACTGTCTGGAGCACAAGCGTGACAAAAATGAAACAGGGTCTGAGTATGTCGGACGGTTTCTTGACGAACTCTCGCGATTTGCCAAACGGTACGGTGTATTGGTCCATCTGGTCGCTCACCCGACAAAACTGGAGAAGCTCAGCAGCGGCATATATCCGCCGCCGACACTGTACGACATCAGCGGATCGGCCAATTTTTACAACAAGGCCGACTACGGATTGACGGTGTACCGTGATTTCGTGAATCACCGAACAAAGCTGATTCCGACGAAAGTGCGTTTCAAAAACTTCGGGCATCCGGTGTCGGAAGGCGTGCTGCTCCAGTACAACCCGCGCAATGGCCGATATCAGGTCCCGCCGGGGGACATCAACCTACTCGACAACTCCGACTGGCTGCAACCGCAGCAGGCCGATTTTCCCAATGACGAAGTATGGACACCCGGCAGCGACCTGCCGTTTTAAACCGATTAAATAATGATACACATAGGCATAGATACCGGCACACATACCGGGTTTGCGGTCTGGGATTCTGAGAAACGGAAATTTTTAGAAATCGGGACCCTGACGATTACCCAGGCGATGGAACGGGTGCTGATCTACCGCAATATCGGTCTAACCATTGGTCGTGAAATCAAACTCCATATCGAGGATGCCCGGTTGCGGAAGTGGTATGGCAATGCAGGGCGGGAGAAGCTGCAGGGCGTAGGGTCCGTTAAACGTGATTGTGCGATTTGGTTTGACTGGTGTAAGGAAAATCACATTGAGTATCGAAAAGTAGCCCCCAAAGACAAACCGACAAAAATGAAAGCAGAACCATTCAACCGCCTGACCGGTTGGTGCAAGACCACATCGGAACACGGCAGGGATGCCGCGATGATGGTGTTCGGTTTGTGAAACTATTAAAAACCAGATAATTATGAGTAAATACATTAATGTGGAAGTCAATACCGATGTCGATGTTTATATCGGTGACGTATGGGAACAAATCGATGATGATGAGCTGCGTGGCGAGGTTATCCGCAGGAAGTTGTCTGCCAGGGTTAATCTGGGAGCAACTACCGTCGAGAATTACAAACCCGGAGAATTCCGCCGCATCCTGTGCGATGTCCTTTCGCTGGGTTATCAGGTGTCCGATGACGATATTATCGGCAGGATCAAAGAGTGTATTTAACCTGAAAATTTGAGGCAAAATGAAAGATAAATTGAACGCATGGTTAGGAAGCGCAAACGCATTCCCCTGCGAAGAGATGGTAAACTACGGTAAAGGGTATGTGATATGCGGGGGACTAAGCAAGCGCGAATACATGTCGTGCATGATCCTCTCGGGCTTAATAGCCAGCACTGAAAATGATTTTAACGACAAGGATGCCGCCGTAGATTATGCTGTAGACTTTACAGATCGTCTGCTCGAAAGGCTGCAAAAAGATCAAGAAAGTTTATAACCATCATAAACCTACCGCAATGAAAGTCGAAATCAACCAAACGATCAATCCGGAAATGGTGACCCTTTACAGCCACCGAACCGGTGAATTTATCGACGAAATCCCCGCAGGGAAAGTCAAGGAGTTGCAGCACCTTTCGGGGGGGGGGTATTTCAGGTGACACGCAAGCAGATCAACAAGATTAAACGGGAAGCCCTATCGAGGGCGGAAAGGAATGAGAAATGAAAAGCAAACGAGCAAAGGAATACATCAAAACTATCGAGCTAAACAAGGCGAATGTCGACTACTGTTTAGACCATGGAAGGGTTAGTGGTTTTCTTTTGATAGATATTGAAAATGCCGTCGAGCTTGCCGAGCAGGACGCAGAAGAGAGGATCGAAGCGCTGAAAGCAAGAGCGGTGGAGGCGTGTTGTTTCGCATGCACACAAAGTGGTGCTGGTTGTGACCATAGGTTGCGGACTGATGATTATTATCTGTGTGATATACTAAACAATTTCATTCAAAAACTCAACGAGAAATGACACTTGAACTGAAAGATATTTGCGGCTATCTGCCGTATGGACTGCGAATTATGAGATCGCCGACTAATGTCCCTGTAGTAGCAGAGCTATTAGATATCAGAAAAGATTTTACCATTCTGGGTGCAGGCCATATTGACACATATCGAGCCGTTCTCCGCCCGATGTCCGACCTCACCGAAGAGATCACCCACAGAGGGAAAAAGTTTGTGCCGCTTGATGTCCTTAATAACAGAGGGCATTTCATAGAATTTGACGCAGCCGGTTTGCTTTATACAGTAGGAGGCTGTATGGATTCCGATTGGCTTATGGTGTTCGACAAATTCCATGAATGGATGTTTGACTACCGGGGCCTAATCTCCGCCGGACTGGCAATCGACGTGAATACCTTACCTGAAAATCCCTACGAGCTATGAAAACAATAAAGATAAACGATCCGCAGCCGGTAGCATGCATTATGTGCGGTGGTTTCTATGGGTACGAATACTCGGATTTGTACAGACTACATTACATGTCTATTCATAAAGCTTCCGGAGAATACGAACGAGGGGAATACTCGTCAGGCAGGTTGATACATAAAGCCAAATCAGCTTTTTGTGCTAATTGTGGCGCAAAACTACCATTCAAATTAATTCGTGAAGATTCAGAAACCGTATGAAAACACCCCAAGAAGCGGCCAGAGAGTACGCGCACGATCATATTGCAGAGCGCTGCAAAAGTACTAATTGCAAAGAGTTTGATTGTCGGCCTTTTGACAGAAATGTAGCAGGGTATCACACCAGGTGTCGGGCCCGCTATCAGGAGTATCGGGATGGTTTCCTCGCCGGTGATGCTTTCGGCTACCGCAGAGGCATGGAAAAGGCATATCGATGGATCAGCGTGGAGGATGAATTGCCGGAACCCGGTGAGCCTTACGGCGAAAAATATTACTCGGTCAAATGCCCTCTTTTTTCCGAATCCGGTTATGCTTTTGCCGAATTTGGTCGAGACGGTTGCTGGGTAGAAGATTCAACAGGACGCGATATTACCCAATATGTCACCCACTGGCGTCCCATCGAACGAGTAAAGGAGTAAGAAGATGAAACCGAAAGAGTATTTGCGCCGACAT
>OIZE01000482.1_pt1 | contig 32015 bp, 14 predicted proteins | sample 1588421 | NCBI WGS metagenome assembly OIZE01 (sample SAMN03283251) | human gut metagenome | biome: human-associated habitat; material: feces | host: Homo sapiens | place: USA | collected 2013 | reverse complement strand
CACTTCCGCCGTTCGGTAAAAACGTAATTGTATAGACATTCGCCGTCCACTGGGCATAAAGCGTTACTGTTCCGTTCGGGGCTGCTGTCAGATTATTGACCAAAGCCTTATCGTCGTATGATGTACCGCTTCCGTTTTTCGCCGTGTTCCAACCTTGGAAAGTATATCCTTCTCTGCTAAATTTGTTTTCACTAAGATTCTTTGCAACGTCATATACCATGTCCATATCAGCCATTGAACCGTTTGCATCAGTTGCATTCTTATCAAAATGAATTTTATACTTGTTTGCCGTCCAAGTTGTATAAATATTGTACGTTCCGCCATTGCAGTCTTTATACATCCGGCTTACGGTCGAAGCGGAAAGAGTCTGACCCTTATCATACACCTTTGCTCCGCCGTAGGTCTCTGACCAACCGCTGAACGTATAACCCGTAAGAGTAGGTGCTGTCAGGCTGATTGAAGATTCCACACCGAACTTAAGTACCTGAGGATTCGGTGTCGGGAGATTGCCGACCGTGCCTGCGGTTACCGCTCCTGCGCTGTCGTTCGGTCTGAAAGCATTGTATTTGAGATTGAATGTCTTAGGCGTCCAACGTGAATAGAGCTTAAATCCGTCCGTTGTACAAACATGATTGCCGACAGCGTTGCCGTTTGCGTCGGTATACGGTGTACCATCTGCGTCATACCAGCCGAGGAAGGTGAAACCCTCACGGGTCGGTACATAAAGCTCGTCGTACTGTGCACCGTAGTCAATATCCTGATAATGAGAAACGATTTTCTCATTTCTTGAATTAAGGTCATTGACATAAACCGCCGTTGCGCTTGCCGAACCTGTTACCTTGCTGACCCAGCCGAGGTATGTGCTTGAATCGGCTACATACGCTCCGTCTGAGAATATCTCTGTTCTTTGAAGCGAAATATTGCCCAAGGTCAATGCACCCGGAACGGTTGAGCCGTCAACGCTGTTTTCGCTGAACCTTATCTGGTAATAGTTATTTGCCGGAACAGTGAATTGCATTGCAACCGTACCTGAGCCTGCCGGGACCTGGATATAAGCCGCTGCGGATGAAGTATAACTCGTTGAAGTTGCGTTCGGGTAGAAGAAGATAAACGGTGAAATTTTTGTGGCCGTTGTTGCCTGATAATCCATCAAAAGAGTGTACTTTTTGCCTGCTTCAAGCGTTGAACGGTAGCTTGACAAATTATCATAAGTATTTGTGTAGCAATCTGTCCCCGTCGGCTTGAGAGTAATCGTTCTTGCATCGGAGTCAAATGATGATGTGCCGTTAGCCGTATTCATGCCGTTTGAAGAAAGAACGATATTCCCGTTCGGGTCTTTAAGAACAATATTCTTGATATCCAAATCCGCACGAAGTTCATTATAATTATTATAATATGCGAAATAGAATATCATGTTAAAGAAATATTGAGTTCCCGCTGTGAACGTGCGCTTCAACTCAACAGATTCATAACCGTCGGTAGTTTTTCTGTTTTCGGTATAGGAAACGCCCTGACCGCCGTTGTACCAATAGCCGTCATTAGTGCTGAATCCGAGAACAATCGAGTCATACTCGCTCTTTCCGGTAGTATCCTTTATATATGAATAGTAATCATTGATTCTGTATTCATATGTGAGTGTATATTCGCCTTCCACCGAAGCGGTGTAGGTGTTCGACTTAAAGGTATCAAAGACCTCATCTACACCGGCATCGACAATATGCTTTCGGTCGTACTTAACATTCAGAGCGGTATCTCCCTCAGTGTCCTTTGCAATTGAATATGAGAAATAATCATTCTCCTGATAGCTGAGAGGATTCTTCATTCCCGGAAGCTTACATGCCTTGTACGAATTCATAAAAGTATCAAATGCATTGTTGTTGCTTGCCTTCCTTACAAAATCGTCAAAGTTGAAATCGTTATCAAGAAGAAGCACCTTATCCGTCACTGCCCAGTGCGCATAAACAGTTCTGTCTGTGCTGCCCATTAAGGATGAAGCCGTTACACGGTCGCCGCCGTCCGGAGCTGTGAACCAGCCGAGGAAACGGTAGTTGTCACGAACAGGCACAGGCATTGTGCCGATGCTGTGACCATAGAACTGTTGAATTGCATTCGGAGAATAGGTTTGATTTGCCGAACCGCTTTCAACAAGCTCAATCTTAACCTTATAGTTATTGTATCTGACCGTGCCGTAGCTCGGGCTGTAGGTAAACACCTGAACAAATTCCGCATTTGCCGCCTGGTACGCATCGGGAGCAAGCGTCCTTGACGTTGTTTCCTGGTTTGCGGTTTGGTCAAAAACAAATCTGTCGCTGTAGTTTTCACCGCTTGCCTTGTAACATCTGTTACCGTTCTTGTCGCAGATATCAAGTGTCAATGTAAGCGTGCCGCCGTCAAGTGTCTTTGAGCCGCTGACATAAACAACTCTGTATGTATAATTGGTATTTGCCTTGAGCTTGCCTGCAATCGGGAATCTGAAATATTCCGCACCCGTCGTCGGTGTTCCGTTGAACGTAAACGTGCTGTCTGTTTGGTCGAACGTTGCCGTTACTCCGTTGCCGGGGCTTGAAGTAAATGTCGGAGAATAGAAATTATTTCCCGATTTATATGTTGTAGGCTGAGTGAGAAGGTTAACTCCGCTTGATCCGTCATTCGGGTCAAAATATATCTTGTTTTGATCAATGAAGTAGAAATTAACCATCGTCAGCGAAGTATCATTGACTGCGGCGACCCACTCATAGGCAGTGGTATCTCCGTCAAACTGCGGAACAGTCGTTGTCTTAACCGTTGTTGTTCCGATAGTTACGGTTGAGCCGGAATAGCTCATCGAATTGCTGTACAAATTGCTTGCCGAGAAAAATGTCGGAAGAGAAGCAAGCGTTTTGCCGTAATAATCCGACGGAGCAATTGTCTCATTCGTCAATTCACACTTACCGATATATGTATATCCCTCATATGTATCGGGGGTGAAATATACATTATCACGGGCGTCGTATGTTATTTCATACTGCTGTCCGCCGCTGATCTCAACAATCTTATACTGACCGTTATCAAGCTTTTCAAGTCCGAGATTGTATTCACGGGCTGTGCAGTTCGTTTTAAGATCTGTTCCTGTTGTAAGCTGATCAATGTAATTATTGAGGTTGGTTGCAAGTGCTGACGCAGTTGTATCGGTATAGTTACCGTCAAGTTTTGTAAGCTGACGATAAGCATTTTTATATGTATTTACAAAATTCGTATATGTCGTGCCTGAGTAATAGTAGCTCGACATAGTGGCAGCGTTGTGTATGCCGAGATTAGGGAAGTTGTTCTGCGCACGCTTAACTGCCTTACGAAGGTCTGTCTTGTTGGTCTGAGTTGCAACAAGCTTTGTTATAACAACAGCGAGGTTCTGGTCACTGTCCTGGTTAGCTGCATATGCGCCTTTAATTCTGTATGTTTCCGTACTTGTGGCGCTGTCTGTATTATTAAGAGCCGATACCCAAATACCTGCGTATTTAATGCCTTCTGATTCATAACCGCCAAATGAGGTTGCCGTTCCCTGTCCGGCAATAACCGTGCCCTGGTTGTTAAATACAGCTCTCAAGGTGTCATAGTTTGAACGGCTTCTTGAATTGCGTACGCCGTCTGCGGTATGGCCCAAATCGTAGGTTGTGTTATGCGACATATCGGAAACATACCATGCACCGGCATCGGAAGATTTATCATGAGTAACCATAAGTCCGACGCCGAGGTTCGGAATATCCTTAAGGTTTGTGTAACGGCTTGTATCAATATAAATAGATCCCTTTGCTTCGTTATTAAATACAGATACCTTTACACACTTGGACGAACCGGAGTCATCGTTTGTATATTCTGCGCTGCCTGCACTCTTCACGTTAAAAAGGTTATCAGTTGTGGAAGCATTTGTCGTGAAAGAACCGCTGCTTCGCATCCAGTCAATAGGCGTGTTATTATTAACACCGCTGTTTGCCTGATTTGCACTGAACAATGCAGTAGTATTACTCGTTGTTGCAAACGAGGCATACATGTTTGTTGAATCCGAAACATATGAGCTTTTCGAGGTGAGCTTTGATACATCGGGCTGAGTTTTTGTGCCCGTAACAAGTGTTGTGCTTGTTGCGCCGTAAGCCGAGCTACTGTTGCTCAGGAAAGCAGAAAGACCTTTTGCCTTGTTGGAGAATGAATATCTGGGGTAATATCCGCCCTGAGCATTCAATCCGTGAACACCGCTGATCCAGGTTATCTGACCGGAATAGAAGTTTGTACCTGCATAGTTTCCAATATAATCCGCACCTGCAATCGGTGCAACCCACGGCTTATATACATATGTATAAGCTATAGCTGTTTTCTCGTAACCGTCCGTTAAATCAATATATTTCGCCGTCCATTCTATAAAGCAGCCTGTGTCGCCGCTTACAAGATAAGGACTGTATCCTGCCGTGACCGAAAGATTCGCGATGCCCGAAGAAAGCGAAACTGTTTTGTCTGTTTTTGAATACAGATTCGAGCCGCCAAGCGTCATGTAGGAATTGGTATTATAATAGCTGGAAGATGTGGAAGATGTGCTTCCCATTTCGCTTCCGCTCTTGTTGATCCATTTATAGCTGATCCTCAAATTCGAAGCATTCGGATAATTAAAATATACCGTACCGGAGGTATCTCTCGACGTCCTTGTTGTCGGATTTGCCGGGTCAGAGATATTATTCTGAATATACCACTGGAAGGAAGATCTTGTCTGTGCTCCCCATGAGGATGCACTTGGAGTAAGATAAATTGCTTCCGGTGTATAGAAGTACAACGGCGGAGACAACGGAGTGGTTGTCTTCATGACTGTTTTTAAGTTTGTCTGTGCCGCCGAGATTGCAGACGCAGGGTCGGTATATGAACCCGCCGCCGCAGAGGAGACGCAAAGAGTCTTGACGTATGACTTAACATATCCCTCGATTGTCGACCAGTTGTTTGCCGATGTATTGACACCGGAATTGAGGAATTTACTGTAGTATTTACGAGCCGTTGCCTTATCGGCAAGTGTGGCATTGAGTCTTACAGCCGAGATTCCGGAACAATACTCGTCATAACCTATAAGCGGATTGAAACGAAGCGAATATTCAAAACGGATATAAGTTGAATAAACATTATTGCTGAAAGAGGCAATAGTGAGCGATGTTCCGCCCGATGTTGAATTTGTAAGATTATTCTTTGCCGCGGTTATATCGCCGTCAAGCTTGTAAAGGCCGCGAACCCATGAACGGCCGTTCTTTTCATCTGAACGGTCAACATCCGGACAATAGATTGTCGGCGCCGTGTTCATACTGCCGGCATTATTATTGATAGTTTTGTTCTTTCTGAAATATTTCGCAGCATCTGAAGATGTATAAGAAACATTTCTGATTGCGTTCAAATAGTTCTGGCTTGCGCCGCCGTCGGAGTCAAACTCTACAAAACCTGCATAAAGGTTCGGAACCTGATTGAAATTTGAAAACCTTGATGTATCGATAGTGATATCGGCAGCCGCATATCCGTATGCGTCACCGTCCGTCGAAGGAGAACCGCCGAAATAACCCGACTGGGTGATCATTGCCTTGGGATTATAGCTATTTGAACCGTCCCACTGAGTGTTATAAATTCTCGAGCCCTGTCCGAAATAATTGCTGTCATTACGCTTTGAATAGCAGAGCAATACGTCCGAACCGTTCGGATCAAAATAGTTCGAATTTATCGGCATATCAAGTCCTCTCGGATAAAGGCCTGCATTGAAATTGATAAGCGGAGCTGTAAGAGTCGAGCCTGTGCTGACCCACTTGGAAGCGACGTTACCGCCTTTAACCGAGTCTGCACCCGTAATAAATGAATACGTGGATGTCTCGGCAGGGTTACCGGTCGCTCCGCCGTATGTTCCGTAATAATACTGTCTTGTCGTCATACCTGCCTGAGAGAGCAGCGGGAATTTAATGCCCGTATAGGCATAGGTTGTATATGAACCCGAGGCGGTTGTATAAACGATATTCCAACGAATAACATATTCTTTGCCAACCTCGGCATTCGCCATGGAAATGCTCTTAATCGTCTTCGTAACAGATGACGAAGGCGCCGACAAGGCCTTATCCGATGACATATATGTGCCGTCGGAGAAAGCAACATTTGTTACTCTGTTTGCACCGGAAGCGTTGAGGTTTGCGTCAAGAACAGTTATTGAAACAGTAACACTCCTCGACGTTGCACAGGAAAATCTGAGCATACCTGTCGCCGATGTCGGCTCGCTGACCGTACCGCTCGACGTTGCATTCAGAAAGTATTCCGAGTCCTTTCCGCCGGCCTTGATATAGACAAGCTCGGGCGCAGAAATATTATACTGTGCAAAGGTATCCGAGGATGTGCCTGCCTCCGTCAGCGCATGACTGCTCTTGCTGACCAACGCTTCCGATATCATCGAACCGATATCAAAGAAGCAGAAGGTAGTCAAAAGCATAACAAGGCAGAGCAGTACGCTTACCGTACTCCTTCCGAGTTTCGAAAGCTTTCTTTTCATAATATTTACCTCCCATGGTTCTAAAACGCGCCGACACCCCATTGCACACAGCGCATTTTTATTCAAAAAAAGTTTTGCTAAAATTAGATTGCGGCTCTTTTCAAGCCAATAACCTATTTTTCCAGCATAGATATTATTATAATATCACAATTCAGTACAAAATTCAACTATAATTTTACTATTATATAAGTCAATTTAGTATAAATAATGCACAAATTTTATTAAGTTAAGTTTAAAAATACATAATTATATAAAATTATTTTAATAGTGAATTATATTTTAAAGGCATCAATCTCATAAGTATCACTATGAATTGATTTGCACTTTGGGCCTTTTTAATATCGGTGACAAAAAGGAAGGCAGAAAGATCGGAAACGTGTTTCAAGTTTGAATATCGGTCGCTATTAACACAAAAAAGTTAAAAAATAGCCGCAGCAAGGTTGTCATGCCACGGCTTAAGCCCTTTGATTATTTTCGCTGCAAAGGGAATATATTTAATTAAGAAAGATTTAAACCATTTATATTATCACAATATCAAAAAACAGTGCAAACCGATTATTGCCCGTTTTCGTTGATTTTCTTTAAAAGCTTAAATCCGGACTAAACATCGTACATCTCCATAATTCTATCCCCTTTCAAATTTTCACTTTTTAATCACACAAACCCTATTCTGTTGTCGGTGTGTTTTTTGTTTTCAAGATCAATGTTTTCATCAATCAGGTAGTCCTCAACGTCATCAACAATTATAACATTGTCGCCGGCGCTATCCTCTGTTCTCAGGTTCTGATTCATAATAACCTGATCGACTATGTTTCTGACAGTTCGAGCATTTGCAAAGTTGGGCTTGTTTCTGTAATACTCGGTAATATCCAGAAGCAATTCAAGCGCATTTTCTTTGATTTCATATTTTCTCTTTGAAAGAAAACACTTTGAAATTTCTCTGAGTTCATCACGATTGTAATCGGGAAATTCAAGATTGAACTGAATTCTTGACTCAAATCCCGGATTCAGTTTAAGCATATCTCTCATCTCATCCCTGTAGCCTGCAAGAATGGCGCAGAATTGACCTCGATGGTCCTCCATTTCTTTCAGCAGAACAGAGATAGCTTCCTCGCCGTAATTTGCCGCCGAGCCGCTCTCGGCCGAGCCCGAAAGCCTGTAGGCTTCGTCAATAAACAAAACGCCGTTCATCGCTTCATTTATTTTCGCTTCTGTCTTGGGTGCTGTTTCTCCGACGCATCTGCCGAGCAATCCGTGAGCATCCGTTTCAACAAGCTTCGCCTCGCCGAGCACACCTGCATCATAAAGAATTCTCGATAAAATTCTTGCAACCTCGGTTTTTCCTGTTCCGGGGTTACCGTAAAAGCACATATGCAAATTGAAGCCGTCGCTGTCCTTGTTTCTTTTGGCATATGCTTTGATTTTTTTGATCATTCTTTTTACGGTTGCAAGTCCGATAAGTCGGTCAAGCTCTTCCTCACCCGTCAAAACCGAACCTTCCTTTTTACCGTCGGAGGTCGGCAAATTCAACTTTGCATCACCTATATATTTATTGACATCAACAAGTCCTATTTCATGGTCATCCGAACCGAGACAGCGCAAATTCTGACACATGATTACCTGGTCGAGGATATTTCTCAATTCCCTTGCGTTGGCAAAGTTCGGCTCTTTTCTCTTAATGTCCGTGATATCAAGAATTCGGTTCATCGCCTCGTCTCCGATAGAATACTGCCTTTGTCCGAGCATGAGATTTGCAATTTCTTTCAACTCGTCCCTCGAATAATTTGGGAAGTCAAGCATAAACTGTATTCTCGAATTAAATCCGGGATTTGAGGAAAGCATTTTAAGCATTTCGTTTTTATATCCTGCAAGGATTACGCAGAATTTTCCACGATGATCCTCCATCGCTTTAACAAGCGTGTCCACAGCCTCCTTGCCGTAGTCAGATTGAGAAGCATCCGGATTTATCAACGAGTAAGCCTCATCAATGAACAGAACACCGCCCCATGCGCTTTCAACTACCCGGCTTGCTTTCTCGGCAGTTGCACCGTAATACTGGCTGACAAGTCCGTTGCGGTCAACCTCAATCATTCTGTTTGTCGGAAGAATCCCGTTCTCATAAAGTATATCGGCAATATATCGTGCCACCTCGGTCTTGCCCGAGCCGGGATTTCCCAAAAAGCACATATGTATATTCAAATCCCTGCTGTTTTTATTGGCAAGTGCATATGCTTTTATCTTCTTTATGCTTTCCTTAATTTCACCCAGTCCAACCAGTCCGTCAAGCTTCTTTTCGCTTTCGCCGATATTTATTAAATTGGCTCCGTCAGGAACAAGTATTCCGAATTTATCGACGGCAATCAGCTTTTTATAAACTTCAAACAGCTCATCATCTGTTTTGTTATTCGACCATACCGAAGCATCAACCGTTTGATTGTATTCGTTGTATCTTTGTGAGATTTTGTCGGAAATATAATTCAGCAGCTTGTCCTCGGAAATTTTAACCGAGTTTAAAAAGTAATCATAGTTTTTAACAAAGAGCGGTGACCGCATAATCAGCTCAATATCATGCCACAAGCATGTGAGCATTTCTTTCAGCTCTTTTGTTCCGTCGTCCATAATATCGACATAAAACTTTTTCGCAAGAACCGCTTCGGTTTCGGATATTGCATTCTCAAGCTTATCCTTAAAATCAATATTTTTTTCTTTAAATCTAATCCTTGCGGGATAGTACTTATGTGCATTTCCGTAAAGATTATTAGCCTTGATAAATTTGACGATTTTTTTCGCCAACTTTTCAATCAAATTGATAAGTTCGTTCGCTGAAAACCATAAAAACTTATTTTGACATTCTGTATATAACAGCGTAACTTTTTCCCAATTAAATTTTGGAAATTCAACTGACTTATCAGGTGACAAAATTTTTTCGGCATTATAAAGCGTCGGCTCAAACGAAGCTATTTTATTCTCTAATCTTTCAAAAGAAACAGGATAATCTTTTGAAAACTCAGAGGTAAAATGAAGCTTCAGCTGTTCCGTTGTTTCAAGTAAATTATTCAAAAAATCTTCGGTGCGATCTCTGCTTGAAACGTATTTAAGAATCTTGTCATAATCCGGAAAGCGGTTATCATCCTTGCCCTTTCCTTTAAAATCCAAGTCCTCCCCTTTAATCTCCGTCACCTCGAGTGCGGAAATAAATCTTTTGATTTCTTCAATTATTTTATCCCTGCGCTCATACGGAAGTTCAAACATTCGGTAGCCGCACTTCGGGCAACTGCAAATCTTTTCACTGTCTTTTATTTCGCCGCAGTTGATACACTTGAATTCGGTCATAATCAGTCAACTCCCAGCGCTTTCTTTGCGGCATCCAACGGGGTGGAATAAAAAATTGCCGAAATTGCATTCTTTAATTCGGGTTTAAGTTTGTCGTATTTATCCGAGCTTTCAACAGGAAGCATTATTCTTTTGGCTCCTGCGTTTATTGCGGCTACAAAAATTTCGTCAAGCTCGGATGTAATCGGCATCATACTGCCTGACATAACAACTCTGCCACAGATAACCAATGACGGCAGTACGGGACGGTTTGCAAGCCCCGAGAAAAGGCCGACAACCTCGGCGACTGATATTTCGTCGCTGACTCCCCTGCTCTGTAAGTCGTTGAAATACAGACTGTAATCAAAGTTTTCGTACGCTCCGGTAATAATCTTCTTGTAGTTTTCGCCGAAGTAATTAAATGCCGCCGTTATACTGTCCTTAACGCTCTTGGGTGCGCGGGCAAGACCTTCAACATTTTTAAAGCTGAACACACCCGTACCGTCAATCAGCTTGTTTTCAAGCCTGTAAATACCGAGGGCATCGGTAACGGAGCGTCCGACACCGTAAACGTAGCCGGGGGCTTCAATGCCTCCAAAAATAAGAGTACCATTCGCTGTTTCGGGAAGCGATACGACAAATTCTTCGCCCGTATCGTTGTCAATATAGCCGAGATTGACATCACTGAATTCACCGGGAGTCATTTTTCTGAGCTGCTCCTTGACCCTGCGGCGACATTCAATTGCATATTCAAGAATCTCTCGTGTTTCTTCCTTCGTCATATTTTCATCGGGATAAATCAGCTTAGCCATACCTGAAAAAGTTCTTCCGACGGCAATGGTATCTCGTGTGTTAAATTGATTGTTTAGCTCAAAATATTGGCTGAAAGAATTTGTAAAATCATATTTTCGCATAGCATGACAAAATTCAGAGAAACAATCCGAAATCAAACCGTATCTCTTGGTAAAAAGACTTGACCTGAGCTTCGGAGTTTCCCAACCCGGTAAATAGGCATGAATCCTGTCAAAGAATGCCGAATCGTTATTAAATTCCTCCGGGAACGGTTCAAACAAATTTGTTGTACGCATCATATCGGCAACGCTTCTGAATGTATTTCCTTCAAAGGCTATCGACGCATCGGAGCTTATCGAGTCGGCACCTCTTGCAAAGCTTCCGTTTGCCATATAGTTCTTCATGATCTGAACCATGTCGGCAGATGCCTGTGTAATGCCCGCAACCTCATCAAAGGCAATGCAATCCCAATTGCCGACGAGACCTACTCTGTGCGAAGCCATGTTATAGAACATATTTGAAACCGTCGTTGTGCCGCTGCTCATGAGAATTGAATACGGCGAAAGTTCGCTGTAAGCATGAGATTTACCCGTTCCTCGGGGACCGAGCTCAACAAGGTTATAATTTTTCTGAATGAACGGCACAAATCTAAGGAGATAGTGCAGCTTCTCTTTCTCGGTCAGCTCCTCCGGCTCATATCCCGCACTGCGAAGAAGCAATGTCATCCATTCTTCCTTGGAAAAGTTAGAGCGTGCCTGCTTAATCTCATCAAGATCAAGATTCGGCATCTGAATGGGTTTAAGCGAAGCGATTTCAAATGGTGAATCGTATTTCGATTTCTTTTTCTTTATCTTCTTCTTTTTCTTCTGATTGCCGAAAATATCTTCTTCAAACGTTTCCTGTTCGTTCTCTTCCCTCTCACGTTCAAGACCGACATACTCAATCTTCAATATGCACCAAATTCCGCCGACAAGGAGTTTTTCGTTATGTATTACGAGATCTGACGACACCTCAAACGGATCCATTCTGAGATTTGTAAAACGCGCAACATATTTATCCTCACGGTCATCGAAAACGACAGTAATTTTATCAATAATCGTGTACTGACCGTTCTCCTTTATTTTCGACTTAACGTATTCGCTCTGATCCGGGCGAACATAATTCTCGCTAAGGATTCTTTTTATTTTGCTCAGGCCGATTTCTATTGCCTCCTCATCGTCCGTGGCGCAATACATTCCCAAAAGATACTCTAAAACATAGGTCGGGACATTTGCACCTTTTTTCATCAATGAGGTGAGATCCTTTCTGACAACCTTTCCCGGAAAATTCTCCAGAAATTTCATATCAAGCTCTGTCATTTTTATCCTCCTATAATTAGAAATCAAAGTCATTTACAAATGCGATATCAATTGTAAATCCAATCTTTTCGGCTACATTTCCGCTGTCTTTTTCCACAACGGTCAAGTAGTATGTATCGGTCTTTTTAAACTCAAAGCTTTTAAGCGTAAATCTCGTTCTGAAAAGGCGTTCCGAACCGTTACTGCTCGTCTTATCGGCAATAATCATCTTGCTGTCCGAGACGGGCTTACCCATGGAATCCGCCATGAATATTTCATAAGTATTCGGGGCGATTTTTCCGCCGACCGCCTGCGTCTGATAAAAATCCAACGAGAAAATACTGTTAGACACCTTGCGGCTCTGACTTATCAGTTGAAGCTCGGCTTTTTTAACATCAACAAAATTCTTTGATGTTGACCTCATATTTTTAAATTCAATGACGGGAACAACACATTCCTGCAACGAAACGCCGCCGTGAACATAATTCTGTCCGCCGCCCGACTTTTTAATTCTTATATTTTCAAAAGGGGTCAGTCCGACGGTTTCACTCTCTAAGCTGCTCATTGAAACACTGAGCATTTGATCCGCCGAGCATTCGCTGTCGGCAATTATATATCTGCGGTCAAATTCAAGTATATTGCCGGAAATACTGAGTTTATCGAGCTTATCGTATTCGTTCAAAGGCTTGTATGAGTAGATAAAGCCGTGATCCGCCGTGATTAAAATATTTGAACCGCTCAAATCGTTTACGATCAGTCGTACAAGATTTTTTATTTCCGAAACCGTCTGCTCGCACGATTCGAAAACCTGATCCTCGGTTATTTGCTTATCTCCTGCGGCGTCAATGGCATTATGATAAATATAAACCGTCTCGGCACCGCTTACCTTTGAGCGGCGTTCTGCCTGCTTCATTTTTAAAAATGAATTATACGTCAAGGCAACATTGCCCGAGCTTTCCGTTTTAAGAATTTTTTCTCTGTCGGCTGTTGAGTCCGTACGCTCACCGTCACATAAAACCTTCATGTCGTCCGTGAGCTGCAGCTTTTTATGAGGCAGAAGTGCAGCCATGCCGAATTTTGTCGCCGACGGAAAAACAGATTGCACAGCGGAAATTTTCGCAGTGCCCTTGGTTTCTTTTATCAGCTTATCGGCAAGCTCTGCGGCAACCTCATATCTCAGCGCATCGGAAATTATTACATATACCCTGCTTCCGGATGACGCAATAGGCTTAACACGGTCTCTGTAAAAATTCGATTGCTGCGGAATTCCGACAAGCTCGGAGCATTTGCTCATCGGTTCTTTTATCAGGCTCATCCATTGCTTTTCGAGCGAGGACAGGAACCAGTTTTTATAAAGATTTTCTACATAATCCGCAACGTTTTTATAAAGATCCTCAAGGACGGTCGTTGACTCCTTCAAGCTCTTTCCGAACGACGTGTGGAACTGACGGTAGTAATAATCCATCTTATAAAATTTGCCCGTATACTCCTTCCAAAACGTCGAATATTCCGCAATACAGAAGCTTTCGCTGTTGTTCTGATAGAATTGCTGCATCAAAGCGACCTGCAATAAGCCGTCAAAATAATATCTGACACGCTTGTACCATTTAAGCGTCCGTCGCTTTTCGACCGCCGACATTATATCCTCCGCCTTGATAATACTGTCGGAAATTTCGGACATATATCTTCTGAGAATGCACTCGTTAATACACGGGAAACACTCGCTGTTCATCAAATCGGAAAGCTCAAGGCTGTCAAAAAGCTTTTCAAGATTATGCCGTTCTTCGACGACTCGGGCGATTTCATAAAGCTTGTCGTCATCCTCGGAATGTATCCATTCATTCACAAGCGAATAACAAAGCTGACGGTGCGGTTCGGAAATATACTTATCCAAACCGTGCAGGCAGGACGGTTTCATCGTGACCGAAAGAGCCGTCAGCAAAATATGCGACGCCAGCGGAACAAGCGATGCGCTCTCATCACGGCTATAGCCGGTATAACGGTTCACAAGCTTCCAAAAAGCATCTTCACTGCCGAACCTTTTTATGTTCGCTATCGCTTCGTTATTTTCAATATCGAGTCCGCTCATCAACACGGTCCGAATCACGCCCGGAGCCGTGTTGATGCTTGTTCCCGAGAGGACGGCAAGGATATCAATATGCAGCTGACCGACGGTGTTGTAGTCGCTCTTAAACGCCATAAGCTTTGCGACACGGTCTTTATTTTCAAAGAACTTTGTGTAAGTTTTCATCGCTTTGCGAAGCGGAGCCACGGCAGGCATATTCAGCTCCTGCATACGGATCGAAAGCAGATCCGCACGAAACTCCTCGCTGTAAAGCTCAATATCGAGCAGCCAATTATCACGAATATCCGAGTAAGAAATCGGGTTATAAACAAGATAATTGCTTTGTGTATCGTCATTGAGAAGCAATTTTTTTGCGGCAAAGTTGTTTGACTCCGTGAGCCTCAGAATTTTCGCATTGTCAAGACTTAATTCGTCGACAAAATCTGAAAACTCATTTTCGGGATCCTGCCAAAAAATTATTCTCCTGTCGTAAAAATCCTCAAGCTCCGCATTGAACCTATCTTCCAGTATTTTTTTAATATCCATAGCCTTGTCCCTTTTAGTTAATTTCAGTCTGTGTTAACGATTTTTTTATTTTCTCGCTTCTTTCAAAACCTTGCAGCAGTAGGTCGAACCGATTTCATTTGCATAGTCAATCAGCTTATCATAGTAAGCGTCAATCGGCATTTCTGCCGTGAGAGCGGCTTCCAAGAGATTGACAAATCCGCCTCTGATGAGTATTGAAAGTGCCGAGCGATAAACCAGCTCATTGAATGCCTCCAAGAATTCCGGATCTTTTTCATACAAATCTCCGATTGTTCTATCGTAATCAAAAAATCCGATTTTATAGCAATTATACCTTTCATATGCATCAAAAAGATTTTTTTTGACGAAGTCTTTATTCCAAAAATTCAACGACTTGAAATCCTCAAGCCATCCCGGATAGTATCTGGGAAAGACGATGTCAAGATTTCTAGTTTGATTCTCTCTAATAAGCTCAGCGGGAAGAAAGCACTTCGTTTCCAAATATTTTTTTGCTTCTGCGATTGCCTCATCGTCAACAAATTCGGGGAAGGCAAGAACCGTGATCGAGTCCAAAACTTTTGCTATATAACGGTCAACTATACGGCATGCATACGAATCGTAATCGGTGATAAGTTTCTTCGAGTCCATGGCTTTGTAAGCACTGACATTTCTTTTGATCTCTCTTTTGCCGGGATCGGTTGAAAAAACGAACAATGTTCTTATTGCGGAAAGAGGCTTCAGGTGCTCAATTCCGCCTACTTTTTCGGCCTGACCCATGCAATAGCTTGTTGCTCCGCCGTAGTCGATTGTAAGCACGTCATCGGGAGTACATTCGACTTTTGATAAATACCGATACGACTTTCCGTTGGTGAATCTTACATTTACCTCTTTCACAGGTTTTGCCGGCTTGCGGTTTAGAAACCACTTTTTTTCTGCTGCCTCGGCATAGGGGATAAGTGATTTTGTTTCTTCTGCATTCATAGTTTTTTCTCCTTTGAATTTTTATTTTCTGCAAAAATCTTATTTGATTTTCTGCAAAACATCCTGAATTTTTGCATAGTTCATCTTTACGCCGTCGTCAAGGTCAATTGAAATCATCTGATCGGCAAGGTGATGTATTTTCTCCTCAAATTTTTGAATTTCGAGTGCCTGATCTCTGAGCTTCGAAATTTGCTTATTCAGCTTGACCCTTTCCGAAGGCTCGGCGGACTGCACGTTTTCCTCAAGAATCGAAAGCTGAGTGCGATATCTTTCCTGCTGTTCATGGACGTAATCCGTTCGCATACGGGCGAGCAGATCGGGCTGATAGCGATGCATATAAATGAGTGCCTTGAAGCCATTCTTTTTGCCGCTGTCAAAGAGCCAATAAATCGGGCGTTTCTGATATGTTTTAATGTGGTCGGAATAAAAATCGCTTATAAAATATTTGCGTATCGTCTCGCGGGCAGAACCCTTTCCGCCGAGAGCGTCGGCAATGAATTGAAGATTTTGTTCAAGCGTGTCACTTCCATAGACGGTTTCAACCCATTTTACAAAGCGGTCTGTCATATCGTCATCAAAGTAATCATCATCACAGATAGGTATGATATTATCGCTATCCGGGATATAAGTTTTATACTTGCCGGCGTCCCACTCACCTCCGGCATAGGCAAGTCCGTCCACATCGAGAGAGTAACGGCCGAACATACAGCCGACGGCATAGGAAATAAGCGAGACGATCTCATCACGCATTGTTCGGACATAGTTGCTGCCCTTCATCGAATCGGGCACATCGTCCTTTGTGTCATACACCCTGTGGACCGTGATATCCTTGTCGGCAACATCGGGCGTGAGCTCGTCCTGCAAGCCGTAAATGTCGATAAAAATTCTGTTCAGCTCTTCCTCGTTCTTTTTCAGCTGTAAGAATCTTTCCTCACATTCCGCCTGCCATGCCTTGTATTTATCCGAAATCAGTTTTGACATTTTATCATCCTTTCTTTTTTGGTTGTTAGAATGGACTGCTTCAGCGGAAACCTGCCAAGCCTCCCCTTAGGCGATATTCATCAGATTTTCTTGGTGCTCTCGGCTACCCTACAGGGGAGGCAAGAAACATTTTCTGCACCTAAAGCAATTTCATCATATCTCCATATTATTAAACTACTATACTTCACTTGATGTTTCATAAGTTATAATTTCACCAATTAAGAATCAATTTGTATTTTATTTCTTTACTATCAAGCGGTATTGATATTGCCCACTTTTTTTCATTAGTTTTATTATCAACAATAAATGTTATTGTCCTAACTTTTGACTTATCAAAATTATTATTTAATCTTATTATCGTCTCATTAAAAATAACAAAAGAAATATGAACATCGGGCTTTACAACTTTTTTACCGTCATAGAAGTATTTAATGTCTTTTACAGTCAATTTCAATCTTTGTCTTGAGGAAAATTGCAAAAAAACACAATAGGAGTCTATTTTATTGATTTTGATTTCAAACTCATGTTTATTCAAATAATCTTTTAAACTCATTTTATCTTCAACCCTCCATGCAATATTTCCGTTGACACTTCTTCCTGTAACGAATTGAGCTGCTGTAGTGACGCTGTCAAAAACAATATTTTCCAATAAGTAGCCTTCCTCATTGACATATTCTTTATTATGCCTATAATAAAATGCATTTCTTGACATTTTTTCAAATGAATCTTTCAAATTGATTTTGCTACCCTTCATTACAACTATTTTCCCATTTTTCAGCTCAGCATTGGCAGAATGTGTTCCATTCTGAGATTTAAGAATTAGATTCATTTTCTTACCTACCTTTATATATTTTATTGGCATATTTGGATTTTACTTTTTTAAGCAATAAAAAATTTCTATCCGTTAATTACAATTGCTTCACTTTCGTAGGACTTATCACACCAACGGATTTTTCTTGAAATCCCACGAGGTTTCATAGGAATCCCAATCAGCTTTTGATATTTCTATATTTTCTTTAACAAGCGTTTCAACAAGTCCGTTCACCTCGGAACTCTTTATTACAGGGATACATGCAATATCGCCGCATTGATAATTTATCGTAGGAGCGATTATTTTAAGGACTTCCATTGAATACTTTGTATTGACAAGTCCTAAAAGATAATATAAATTATTTTTACTAAAGAAACTCATTCCGCCAATATCAAATAGATGTCCACTTGACTTATATCTAAAAGCCGCCGAACCCGAAGATACTAAAGACCAACTTACACTTTGCCTAAACATATAATTCAAATTTTGAGGTCTTGAACGTAGTTTTCCTTTATTATCAAAAAAGTTTTTAATCTCAAGACCATCATTTTCCCAATTAACTAAATAATCATTATTTCCATACCATTTTCTAAATTCTCCGCCTTTATTATACGGGAACCATTTCTTGTTAGATTGTTTTGCATCTTCATGACTTTGAGCAGAAAAATTTGTTTTGTTGATATCGACTTCAAACCATTCTCTCAAAAATCTATTATTATCTGCTGTTGCTATTCCTTGTTTTGAATCAGCTAAATTTCCAAGCATTGTTCCTTTAACAAATGCTTCAAGAAACTTCTTACTCACCCAATACGCTACGGGCGAACCGGGGATTTTGGAGAAGTTGTCGGTACTCGTCTGAGAGAAGCGATTGCCCCTCACAGGGAACTCCTTTGGTCTTTCATTTTCAATATCTTGTAATTTTATCTGATTATATGTACCTTTATAATTTATAAAGCGGTTGTTGCGTATAACTGTTACAGCCGTTCCAAATGCAATTCCCATAACCATATTTTCCATGTGCATCAAGTTCGTTATAGTTTTGGTCTGTAAAATTTTTGTACGCATTTTTTCAAAGCTTGATAAAAACATCCAGCTTTGCATTGTAACCATGCAATTATATCCGTCTTTCTCTACCATATCGTTCCCATGTTCAATAAAACATGCAAACAAATCACTCTTACTGTCCGGGGAATTTTTCTTTACATATTTAGCAAGTTTGTCGTTCATTCCGCTTGCGCCCATATACGGTGGATTGGTGGCGACGACCTCATATTTTTGTGCAAGTATTATTGCCTGCTCAATCAGCGGAATAAATTCCGTTGCGATTCCCGACTGCCTTGCCTTATCAAAGAAATTATCGTAAAAGCTGTTCTCGATTTCTTCCGCCTTATCTTTAAGCTCCGTCAGTTCTTCGACAGTCAGCTTGACACGAATAATGCTTCCGAGGTCTTTTGCGTCCTTCATGTTTTCAAGAAGCTCACGAGCCTTGCTCTCCAAATCGCCGAAAAGCGAAAGATAGTCGGGATTGATAGAATTGCTCTCCTGAATCGCCATAACATTCGGCTTCGTTTCAACGTTCAAAATTCTGCGATTATATTTTCTCGCTTTCATCATTACGGCAAAATAAGCAAGCTGTCCTGCACGGTTATCAATATCAAGTCCGTAAAGATTGTTTTCGACAATGCTCTTTGCCGCTTCTCTCTCGGAATAGCCGAACTCGACGTACATCTGCATAAGCACATCAAAAGCGTAAACGAGAATATGTCCCGATCCCATACAGGGGTCAAGAACCTTAATTTTTGTTATGTCAAAATTCTCCGACGCTTCGGTGCTTATTTTATTGAGCTGCTCTCTGACCTCCGGCTCCTGCTCGGCTTCGGGCAAATAATATTTCCAGCCCATTTTTTCGGCAATCTCTTTTTCCGCTTTAATACGCTCCGACTCTGCTTCATGCCAAGTCATTTCGTCCAAGCCACGACCGTCCGAATAGACGCCCTCGTTCTTGCGCTTGTCAATATAAATTCTGCCAAGGCTGTTTTCAACCATATAGCGAACTATCCAATCGGGAGTGAAAAGCTGCGTTGCCGCCGGAATTCTCTCCTTGCTGATTTTGATATTCTTTTTCAGCTTCGCAAATGTATCGTCCTTCAGCTCGACATTATAATACTGATACATCCAGCCGATTATCTGAACGGCGTCCTCCCAATCCTCTGTCGGGATATCATTAACCATTCTTTCAAGCACGTTGCCGGGCTTCAAAAGATTATTCGGGAACAAAAGCTCCGTGTAATCCTCGATTTTTTCAAACATTCCCGGCAGACATTCGCCGAGTGCGTTGCACTGCGTGATGATGAGATACTTATACAAATTCTCATTATCCTGCTTCTCGATAAATTCATATATCTTTTCTTTGTCGATCCCGTCAAACTCGATCGTCATCGCTTCTTTCAGAATTTGGGGATTAAATTCGTCGTCTTTGTCGCTGAAAACTCGCACTCTCGACGGCAGGAAATTATTGACCTCCATATAGCGCAGGGCGATAAAGCGATTGAACCATGTATAGGCAACCTCCTCCATCACCTGCTCATAACCCTTTTGACGAATCTGCGAAATCAGCGACGCACGCTGTTTTTGCTCCGCATCGGTCAGCAACCTTCCGCCTGCGGTCACGTTCGAATCGTCGTTGTCGCTCTGCTCCTCGATTTTATATTCAAAAGCCTTCTGCCTGACAGCTTTAATAAGCTCCACTCTCGACTGTATCGCAAACTTTTTTATAGCATTTTTATCCATTATAAACTTCCTCACTTTTTTGGTTGTTAGTGGTTAAAGTTATTCAGCATATAAATTTACTGTTTTCCAAACAAATTACTAAGACTCTCCAAGCCTCCCCTTATTGTAAGGGTAGGCTCCTGCTTTAGGCAATATTCATCAGATTTTCTCGGTGCGATGTGGGCATCGCACCTCTACGATTTGGTGAAATTAACGAACAATCCGTAGAGGTCGATGCCTACATCGACCCAAGGTCGGCTTCTCGTTTTCGTGATCATTGTAATTGGTTAAAATGCAATCACTGATCACTGTCCGCTAATCACTAAATAATATGAACTGCGTCGTTACCTTCGAGAATTTCCAAGAGCTTGGTCTTGACCTCGGCAAGATATTCGTCGATATCATTTTCATTTTTCAAGGTGCCCGTGTAGCAAAGCGTGCCTCTGCCGACCGTTACAGTTTTGCTCTGCGGCGTTTTTTCAACCATCAGTGCCCTGAGATACTGCTGACGTAGATTTGACAACTGAATAATCATTGCGTCAAGCTGAGTGAGCGTTTTTGCGTTTGCCGCAGCTTGCTTTTTTTGTGCAAAAGCCGAATCCGCTCTTTCAACAATATCGCCCTGCTCAACCTTTGCCGTTTGGTGAATCTCGCCCATTGCCGACTGAATTTCGGCATAGACCTCTTCTCTTTTGCCGTTCAGCATTTCGTCGTATGCCGACTGCAATGACTGAATCAAGCCCGGAAGCTCGCTTATTCTTTTATACGGTTTCGCAAGCTTCAAAATTTCGGACACGGTCGAAAGATCTTTAATCATTGTGTCGTTTGCCTGGAAATAATCCTTTTCGCTCTGCAACGCTCCGAGAACTCCGTTAGCCATGTCAAAAACACTCTGCTGATTCTTAAAGAACGAGTTGATGTCAACCATATCCTCGCTCTGGTCGAGCAGATCGTCCTCCCTTTGAACAAGCCTTTTCAGCAAAGCGATATTATCTTTTTTCTGCGAAAGTACGTCATTACAAAGCTTCAATCCGTTTTCGACAATAGCCTTGTCCGGATAGAGCTCGGTTCTGTATTTCTCCGAAAGAAGCCTTGAATAATCGTCTCCCTCTTTTGTGAACGAGTCGATGATGAATTCAATAAGCCTGTCCTCATCACTCGGAACATCCATCACATTGAAATATTCACGGAGAATATCCCTCGCCTGCTTCATCAGCTTCTCAGGCGGAGTTATTCTGCGTCTGATGACTGTCTTGTCTATCTCCGACTTTCTGCGAAGATAATCCGGCATACTTCTGTCGCTCGGCTGGACGGTGTTGCCTGCATAATTGACCGTAATTTTCTGCGCAACAACAAGCTCGGCAACCAGTGTGGCAATATCAATCTCTCTCCAGCCGTAAGGAACGCCCTGGAATCTGCGCTGAATATCGCCCATTGTCACTGTTCTGAGCTTTGAATACTGAAGATCCATAAACTGCTCAACCTCGACAATGGCTTCGAGATTGTAATTCTCCGTACCGAAAGAGAGCTGATCATTATTGAGAATAGCGAGAATATCCGCATCGGACTCGGCACTTTTGCGAACAAGGTGAAGCTTTTCGTACACGCCCTCAACCAGGTATTTCATCGCTTCCTCAAGCTTGTCCTTTGCACTTCCTGCGAGATTACCGAGCCTTTCGCCGTCAACATAGAATGTCGCTTCTTCAATCGCCTTGGTAATATAATCCTTTGCCCTCGACTCGAACACCGCCGCCTGCTGAGTTCTGCCGCGGATAATCGACTGAATCGTTTCCGGAAGAAGCGAAATGTTTCGGCTTTTGGCAAACCTGCGGATCTTCATTGCGCTTTCAATCTCGTTATAGTACGGGTATTTATCCGACATAACAACGATCGCCTCGTTATCGACATTCGATTTCATTATCCAATTTTGCTCGGAATTGCGATAATTGTCGTTCACATCGGTCACCAAACGAAGCTTTATCGGATTTCCGGGCACGCCGATGCAAAGGTCGTCAACCATCTGATCGAAAGCAAAATCGTTGTTGTTAAGGCGGAACTTTTTCATCATAAAAATACTGCCGAAAGCAACATTTGCAATCTCACGCACAACCGCCGAGCCTTCAATGTTTATCTGATTTATTTCACGTGCGATATCCTGCTCGTCATCGGTCAGGAATGAATATGTATCGCCGTTTCTTGCAATATAATTCTGACGCAGAAGCCTATCCAGCGACTCACGGATATTCTGTCTCATATTGATTTTGTCTGCGTCAATTCTGTCAACCATCAAGGTTGTGATGTTATCAATATTCGCTTTGATTTCTTCATCGACATAGCGGATAAGATAAAGAAGCTTCAGCACCTCGACATCGTACAGCTCAAGCCCGTCGTTATTTTCCGCAGCTCTGCGGCAACGGTCAATTACCCTTCTTATGGAGCTTTCAAGGAAGGCGTTCAGCGTATCATAGAAAAGATTGAATGATACAAGCGAGTTCTCGTCCTTATCCGCTAAGCTTTGCGCCGCCTCCTGGAAGCCCGAAAGCATGGATCGCTCGCCGCCCGACATGCTCTTTCCTGCATTGCCGTGCCTGCGCACCTGCAAAAATACATTCTGCATCAGCTTGAACTGATAAGGAACGAACGGATAGGTTTCAACAAATTCGTTTTCTCCCGAATAGCCCTTCAAATCCATTTTATATGGAGAATTGAACGTGAATAGATTTTTTAATACACCGCTGTTCTTTTCATAATTCATCTTGAGCATTTCTTTTGCGGCGTCGTTCTTCTCAAGAATACGCTTCTTGATGACCTCGTCAACAGACGATGACGACAAGCTGAGTCTTGTATCAAACCGTCCCTGAATTTTTGAAAAATCATCACCGACAATTTTTGTAACAGAGTCGATTGCCTCCTGGCTTGTAACCATTACCCATACTCTGCCGCCGCATTTCGAGCCGATTTCTTCAACTATGCTTTGAAGGTTGAGCATTAAGTCACTGTCGGAGCCGATGAACTGTCCTATTTCATCAACCATAAAAATAAGCCGATTATCCTTGCCCTTGCTGCCGATATAGCTTTTTATCTCCGTAACGAGCTGACCAATACTGATATCAGCCGTTTCTGTGCCGTTGAACCAGTTGTGCGCCGCAGTTTCGCTCATTCCGAGAACATCAACAAGACATTCAACTATGTCATCTTCAAAGAATATGTACGAATCCCTTGAGTCGAGCCATGTTCCGCCGTTAACTTCCTCAAACTTGGCGGCGAACTCATCCATTTTACCCGAATTTGTAATAAACTGCTCAAGCTTAGCCACCTTGAGATCATTTCCCTCAAAGCCCATATGCTGATAAAAAACCTTTGCAAAAACCTTCAAAATTGCGGTCTTGTCCTTATTTATTCCGCTTTTCTTATCAACGTTGAAAAGTATCGTTTCGGTCGGTACGGAAATGCAACGCTCGATCTGCGCAAGAAACATAGGATCGTCAAACTTGTCTTTAAAGTATTCAAATGCAGTCTTTCCGTCAACAACTTTGTTGGAAAGCAGATATGAAAGCATTTTCAGAAAGTGCGATTTACCGCTTCCGAAAAAGCCCGATATCCAGACACCGATTTTATTGGTCCGGTAATCAAACGACTTTTCGTAATTATTAAAAAATGCATTATAATGACCGCGAAGCTCTTTGGTAATAATATATTCCGAAAGCTCCTGCTTGATTACTTCATTGTCATCCTGATCAACCTGAATAACGCCGTTAATATTTCTGTTTATGTCCGATTTATAAATCTGCTGTAATTTCATTTGTATTCCTCCAAATTATAACAAATTGAACGCTCTATAATAATTACCGTCAAGGAATTGGCCGAAAAGAGTAAGCTCATTCCCGTTGTATTCGCCCGGATAAAGCATAACCACGGGTATATCCGAAAAAATATGCTGAATGTTATCCAAAATTTTATGAGACCTCATATAGGGAAAGACAGCCCCGACACCGGTAATAAGCAGCACATCGCCGAATTCATGCGGCTCATATTTCATGTGCTCAACAAAAGCCTCTGGCGTAGCAATCTTTTGAAGCTGCTGCAAAAGGAACTGTTTTCCTCTCTGCTCCTCCTGCTTCGGAATCCTGTCAAGTATGCGTTTGTCCTTAAAAATAGAAAGAAGTATTTCATACAGATCACATTTGATCAGATGAAACGGCTGATTTTTGTCCTCAACCAATCTGTCAAAAAAGGTCATAACCTTTCGCTCGTCTTTCGGTGAATAGCAATAGACATGAAGTCCGACTTCATTTGACAGTCCCCTGTTTCCTAAGAATTTTTCATCGGATAGGCGCTCAATTATTCTGTTAAATTTGTTCTCGTTATTCATTGTCATTCCCCTTTACTCAAAATAATTAAATGCCGGAAATAGCGCGGTGTCACCGTTTGCTCTGATTGCATTTTCCAATTCAGGATATAAATAAACCGGGTTCAATTTATCCGAATTAACCGAGTCCAGATAGTCACATTCAACGAGACATTTTCTTAAAACCTGCTTGATTTTTTGAATTGTGCCCTCACTCCAGCTTGCCACGGCGTCGTTTTGCTCTTGTAAGCGAAGCATAAATCTGTCAATATCAGTTCGTGAAAACGAAAAATCCAAGGTCTGAAATTTTTCACCGACAACCGTCAGCAAAAAATCGTAAACAATTCCGTTTTGCCGAGCCATGGCATATAAATTTATCTGCTTTCCGACATCTGACGATGACCTTGCCAAGCATCGGATCAGCTCATCGCTCTCAAGCAAATTCAATCTTCTCAGACAGGCATTTGCAATCGTCTTTATCATTCTTTCCGTTGGAAACTGAAAAAGATTTTCTGAGACAATTCTATCTATTGCCTCTGTTTGAGAATAGCCCTGTGTCAGCAGCTCAGCTAAAATTTTTGTTTCAAAAAAGAGGAACTGTTCCCTCGTCAACCCGCCATTATACTTTCGTTCCATAAAAACCTCTGCCTCTGTTTTTTCGCAGAATAATCTCTTCTGCGAAAAAATGGGTTTGGCAAAACGCCAAACCCACAAAAGCTTTTTTCAAATTTCGTACCTGATTTTTTCCATATTTCTAATTTTTTGTTCCATTGTTGAATGAACATACTTGTTTAAAGTGATTTTCACATCGCTATGTCCTAAAATTTCTGATAATGTTTTTATATCAAACCCCGATTCAACGCACTTGGTTGAAAAAGTGTGTCTTAAAACGTGAAAATGGACATTGTTTATTTCACATTCCTCTGTGTATTTTTTGAATTTCAATTGTAAAAGTCTCGGCTCGGTAAATTCGGCGTTTTCTCTTTGAAGGACGTAGCCGCTTTCCTTGCGATTTTTTTCAACGGTTTCACTTATATAACAAGGAATCGGAATAGTTCTAACAGAGGATTCTGTTTTAGGAGGAAGTATTAATATTTTTTTATTTATTCTCTGCATGGTTTTATTTATTTTAATTGTTTGCTCACTTACATCTTCCCATTTTAATGCGCACAGTTCACCGATTCTCATTCCGGTAAACAATGCGAGCAGCATGCCGAATCCAAATATGTCATTTTTGTCTATTAAATGCTTTACAAATCTGATTTGCTCTCCTGCAGAAAGAATTCTCATCTCTTTTTTCTGAATTTTTAGAAACTCGGCTTTTGGACATAAAATATCATATTCTTTTTCGGCGAAGGTAAGTCCCATATTTAGTACGACAATAATATCATTGATTGTCGATCTTGCTAATCCGTTATCTAACAACCCGTTTATAAACATTTGAATATTTTCGGAAGAAATATCTTTGATTTGTATATTACCGAGTATCGGAACAATATGATTACGTACAATGCACTTGTATTTTTCAAGAGTCGAAAGCTTTAGATTGTTTCCCACATTTCCTAACCATTTGCCCATTAAATCGGACATTGATATTTTTATATACTTATGATAATTGTAAAATTTTTGGACATAAAACCTGTTTTTTTTTAACACGGCAGTTGCTTTTTTCTGAATTCCATGAAATGATTGCTGACATAGTCATTACTCCTTTATGTTTAATATTATCTAAATACAGAATCGTTTTTAAAACTATGCAAAGCCTTATAAACCGACCTGTGATTTATTGATTTTATGAAAAATATATGATATAATTTTTAAAATAAAAAACATTTCGCAGAAGAGATTATTCTGCGAAATGTTTTATTTTACAAATAATATTCTATCTTTTGTCAGCACTCTTAATATAATTCGTCATCATCCGAATCATCAAATAAATTATCATCTAAGCTTTCATCTTCAAAATCTTCACCGTCGGACTTTTTAATATCATCCATAAGGAGCATAAATGCAGCCATATCTGTTGCCTGCTCAAACGAATCAAGCTTACCGTCAAAATCCCAATCAAAAAAACTTCCGAAAAGCCCTTTTCCAAGCATAAAAAATACCTTCTTTTTTAAGTCAAAAGCTACCTTAAGTCTAAATTTGTAATTATCCATCACGAAAACATTTTACAAGCGATTCAAGAGCCTTGTTTTTTATATTTAAGCCTGTTATCATCATTATAGTATCACGGAGTTAATGTTATTTCAATCATAAAAAATTAAAAGCAAGCATTTACAGTACTAAAACAAGTACTCACGCAATCAAATAAACCTAAAACAAGGCCGCATACGGCAGACAGTCTAAATTACATAAGATATTAAACAAGAATTAGGTGCAAAAAATCACTGCGCCGTCCGCACGTTCTCTCTCTTTGGCAAGCGCCTGCTGAATTTGCGACATTTCCTCGCCGGTACCATTGTTCTCCGAGTTTGCCGCTTCCTCAGCTACCGCCTTGGAAAGGATTTCCTTCGCTTTGACCTTGTCTGTGATGCCGAGTTCTTTGAGAACCTTGGCAACAGCCTTTTCACTGTTTTTCTTGGAGATACCGTTCATCTCCTCCTCAGAATACTTCTTCTCCGGCTCCGTATTTACCGCACCTGTATTTGTGTCCTGCTGTACATTGCCGTTTTCCGTATTCTCTGTGTTGTTGACTTCTTCAGCCATATACTCTCCTTTTTTACGGATAAGGACATCCGCACCCCATTATTTCAGATACGGGCAAACTGTATTTTTGATATAAAAACAGCGTCACCATTACGGCAACGCTGGAAGTATAGGCATGAAAAAGCACCATATTGCCACGGTGCTTTTTTACTCGAATAAATTTTTTAATTATTGTAGATACTCGTTAATTATCTCTGCGGGTTTGCCTTGCAAATGTTCAAGCTTTTTCTCAGCATCAGCAATCTTTGCTTCAAATTCATTCACCTTTGCCACAACTTCATTTTGTTTGGCTATGTTTGGAAGAGGTACATCTAGATTTTCATAGAATTCTATTGGTACTCTTCTATGACCACTCGCACCTGTCATATTGTCAGCTGCTTGTTTTCTAATACTCGTGCGATTTAAATAACCAAATAAAAATTCTGTCCTGATTTTGCTATTACATCTGAATGTATGAAATTCGCTGCTTCCAAAACCAATGTTATTTTTTAAGCCTTTGGCAATAGCACACTTGCCATTCTCCATACATGGAGTTATTTTAGCTATAATTATATCACCTTCAGAAAAATATGTATAGCTTCCCTTTCTAACATCACCTAACATTTTGTCTTCCATAACATCGATATAGCCGTAATTGTTTACAGATGCCATTTCAACGAATGATATTATAGTATCATCACTAAGACCTGAAATCTCTGACTTTGACATATTTCGCTCACAAATTGAAGACAGCTTAACGAGCTTATACCCCCCCTCAGCAGCAATCACTTCAAGGTCATTGAACAGGTCTTCAATCTTCTTGCGGTAATCCTCAATACTCATACGGGTTGTGTTGTATTCTTCGTCGATCTTTGCACATTCATCAATTATCTGTTGCTGTATCGTGGTAGGTGGAATTGGAATTTTCACTTCTTCTTTCAAATAAGTTGAATTTAAACTCTTACCAAATGCTTTATTACCCACACTTTCTATGTCAATCAATTTACCTTTAAAGAGATAATACAGATACATATCAAGTAGTTCATTTTGATCTAATGGCACAAGTGCAGCAATAGCTTCATTGGTGTACAAATCTACTCCCGCAATTGCTATTTTTCCAATACTCAGTTTAAAACTCAGAAGAATTGTACCAGCCGGAATTAACTTTACATTTGACGATTCAACTGCTTCATCAGTTATTTTCTCTTTTGTATCTGTTATAACCTGTCCTTGCATTTCAGCAATAGATACCCACAAATTACTACCCGTAAAGAACTCAGGATTCTTCCTTGACGGAGTTCCACCTATAATTATATCACAAACCGTACCAAGAGTTGCTAACGGATATTTACTTTTCAACACATATGACTTCTCAAAGCTCAACCGTATTGATTTGTTGAAATTAACACGTGAATAATCAATCATATCTTTTGTGGCAACAACAGAACCAAAATCTATTTGTTCTTCCGAAAAACAAGGGATAACATCACTGAATGACTGGCGGATTGCATGGGCAAGAGTTCCCTCCTTTTCACGGTCGGCATTATCGTATAATTTTCCTCCAGGGGTAATAATCTGAATACCCTCATTGCCCTTTCGGTTAGACCAATCGTAACCAAGAAACATTTTCTGTTCCTTGTTATCAGCCGGAGCTTTGATAATAACAGTAGTCTGCTGATATACCAAAGAAAAATAAAACAGCTTTTCGGCTTCAATAGAATTTATATAGGCATATAATTTTTCAAGATAAGCGGCATTTTGTTCTTCAACACACTTATTTTTAAACGTCTTTGTTTTCTGCAAACTCTTTGCCTCTGTCGAACCGGCAAACGCATTTACATACATTTTGAAGTACTCTACATCCGCCAATTCATCAAGAGTATACGCTTTTTGTAAATACTCCGTGTAAATTTGCTCATCAACTTCTATCTGAGCAATATAAGCACTTAGAATGTCTTTATCTTTCCAGTCAGTAAGAGTTGCACCGCTGAATATTGCTTCAACTGAATCAGTAGATAAATCAGCTTTCTTTGGCGGCTCATTAAACTTTTCGAGGAAAAGCACAACAGTGTTAGTTCCGGTTGCTCCGAATGTTTTAGAGCCAAAAGCTACAATTCCGCGGATATAGAAGTTCTTTAAAAGCTGTTCACGAGCACCCGTATAACTTGCACTGTCATTAGATAGAATTGAACTCGGCAATATAACCGCCGCAACTCCTTTTGGTTTCAAAAGCTGACCGATACGCTCGACAAACAGTGTTTCAATTTCTCCACCATTTAATCCTATGCAGTCAAGCAACTTAAAGTCGTTGTTTTTCAACTGTAAATGCTGTTTGAAATCCTTTACCGAATACGGCGGATTTGCTACAAGAATATCAAACGAACCATTATCAATGTCTTTATCAGGTACGTTTTCAAGTCCGTCACCAAAGATAATGTTTCCTTCTCCTGCTCCGTTCATAAACAACGATATTTTTGCAACTCTAGCAAGACGGTAGTCCTTTTCAATTCCAAATATATGGTCTCTCACCCAAGCATTGTTACCGTCTGTTTTTGCAAAGTGGTTAATGGCTTCTACAGCTTCGGTTAAAAAATGTCCTGCACCACAAGCATAGTCGATAACCTTAGGATATATAGTTCCTCTTTCGGATTTAACCATGCGGTCAACAGGCAAGCTGTCCCATATAAATCGAGTAATCGGCGTTGGCGTAAAAAACTGTCCTTCGTTCTGCTTAAAGCCTTTATTTAAAAGCTGCTCGAACAAATCGCCAAGGAACTGGTGTTTTGACGAATATACAATTCTGTACTTTTCAAACAGTTGAACCATTTCAACGAGAATTTTTCCGTTCTGATAGAACAATTCCTCATTATGAACATCTTTAAAAGCAAAATCATTGTTTGAATAGAATTTTAAGATACGAATGGTATTTTGCAAATCCTCAATAGCTTTTTTCCTTTTTGACCCTGTATAGGTAGTGAAAAGCCACTCAGGATAGTTAGAGGGAATATAATATATCTCTTCACGCATGAACCTCTCCATGCCGTCACGATGAAGTCGCTGTAAGCGATCTTGTAAGGTTTCGTAAGTATCTGTTCCTTGCTTGTACTGGAATTCGACCTCGTCATTTTCCTCCTTTGTGCTTTCATCAACAAGTTTACATATAAACAATGCAATCAAACGGTTAAAAGCATTTTCTTTATCGCTAACATTGTTATGACGTAAGATTTCTTCAAATTTATTTACGATTTTATCATCTGGAGTAAAATCACGTAAATTCTTCTTACGCAATGGCTTTACTCCAATTTTATAGGCTACTGAATCTTCAGAGAAAACCAAATCATCGTGAATTTGATTTGCATATGTTTCCTTCCAAGCTTCATATCTTTCCGCTGTTGTATGTGCATCGCAATATAACTTTATGCTACTATCTTTTTTGGCAAGAAGAACAATATTCGCATCATCTGAGCAATCAATTGTAAAAGCTTTATAATTTATTTCTTCATCTTTAAAATCCGATGTATACAAAACAAGCCATTTACACGACTGCTCTTGTTGCCAATATGAAAACAACTGACCTCCATCGTTTAGGGTATCATTTTGTGCTTTGTTAAACTCTCTGCCCCAAGTTTTACACTCAACAATAAACAGCATAGAGTCTTTTTCATCAACCACACAAATATCAGCACGACCGCCTTTGACATCATGACCCAAATGCCACTGCTTTTCTAACTCAATATGTTCAGGTCGATATCCCTTATCTAGAAGTTTGTTAACACACTCAAATACCACAAAGTTCTCTGGCGCATTAAAACCATTATTACGCTCTCCACCTTTAATTTCACTTGGATAAATCAACTTTTTAGCATCAAAATCCACTTCCAGAGAAACACCAAGCGAATCAAATTTCTTTTCGTACTTATTTCCTGTCGCCGTAAACCCAATAACAGAAAGCATATCTTTTAAATTTGAAGTGGAAATCATCTTTTAATCCTCCACAGAATGGTCAAACCATTCTCTTTCTATTTTTTCATATGAAAGGTCATATTTGTTGTAAAACTCTTTTATGTTTTTCAATGCAGTTAATTTCGCTTGCTTTTGCCATTTTTCTAGCGGTTAATTGTAGCAGAAGAAACATGAATTGTGCTTGCAAACGCTTCCTGTGTCATGAAAGCTTTTTGTCTTGTAATCTTAAGCACTTCTGACAGTGACATAATTCAAACACTCTCTCCATAAATTTTTAAAATTATTATAACATAAACCAATCATTCTTTCAAGTAAATAAAAATTTTAAAACCGCAATAAAAGAAAACAATAAATTCAAAGCGCTTATGCTAAAAATCACTTTATAAAGAAAAGTTTGCACAATAGACTTTACAACATTTTTAAGAAAGTTTAGATAATTATGACAGATTTTGGGAATCAAGTTAAAAAAAACATGAAGTTCTTGTATATCAAGTTTTTGGGGGATTTTGTTTGACATGTCAAAAAAGGATATCTACCATTGGAAATGTACGGAGTGACAAAAGGGTGACTGCGAGGTACGAGCAGCTCGAACCTGTGGGCGATGTCGTTGTACAGAAATAACATAAGTTAAGATGTTCTCGAACCTGTGACCGGTCAGAAATATTGTCGTGCAACTGTCCTTGGAGCGGACGTTGCACTCTGTATTTCTTCCTGCTCACCGCACCCCTTTTTCTGCCACCGGCAGCGGGGCACGGTGAGCCAGTTAACAGCCGCGTACGGTTGTAGTTAGTGGTGTCACAGGTTCGGGTGCAATTTTAAAGTGAAACAAAAAAGACCGCTCTATGAGCGATCTTTTTTGTTGGCGCCTCAAACAGGGCTCGAACCTGTGACACCGCGGTTAACAGCCGCGTGCT
>OIZE01000477.1_pt1 | contig 32242 bp, 38 predicted proteins | sample 1588421 | NCBI WGS metagenome assembly OIZE01 (sample SAMN03283251) | human gut metagenome | biome: human-associated habitat; material: feces | host: Homo sapiens | place: USA | collected 2013 | reverse complement strand
CCTACAGGTGGCGGCTTGACTTGCGTTTGTGTGAGCTGTCGCATTGCCCTGTATTTTTATGAAAACCACTTTGCTTTTCTTATCAGCTTATTTTCAGGGTCTTTTCATAAAACTATCATATTGAACAGGTATTATATATACAAGGTCAGAGGAACAACGAGAAAGACCTCAGGCAAAAGCTTTGAGCGCTTACTGAAAGTTCCGTCAACCAATTACTCTTCGGAGTTTTTCATATATAATTTTCCTTTATTCTTCTTTTCATTTCATCTCGCTGTGCTCTGAGTTTTCAGAGTGCGGCAAAAGTGAAATGGCATGGAAAAATACATAACTTTAGCATTCCCCATTCATAATTTTTTCTTCATATTATACTTCTTACTTCTCTGAAAGACCCTGCGGTTTTTGCCGCGGGGTCTTTTGGATTTGTAGAATTTATATCAAAACAAACGTTCCTATCTGTGCATATCGACAAAAAATTGCTGTCCAAAAAATTACCCCTCAAATTCATCAAGTTGTGTTATCATACATACAGCCCCAAAATAGAAAAAGAAAAATATGAGGATGTGTGTAAAAATGATATGGATAATAATGATGAATGTTTTTATCGTTGCGGCAGGTGCAGGCGGCGACAGGTGGCTTATGAAGACCATAATGAGAATGGTGCTGTTTTTCCTGTTTGTTGCGGTGGCAGAGAGAAACATGGGAGCAGTGTTTGCCGCAGGCATTGTGTTCACAGCGGCATGGGCGGCACTGTCGCTTTTTGAAGCGGAAACCAAAAAGAAACGCCATGCGAATAAGGTCAGACAGTGCCGTGTCAGAAAAGATATAAACCGTACAATACAAATTGAGCAATAATTAACAAAAAAATCACTTATTTTATGGGCTTATGTGTTATAATTAATGATGATTGTAATAATTTAGCCTGAGAGGTGATATAGCTTTTGAAAAATTCTGCTGATTTTGAACTGTATGATAAAATAAAAAAATATAGAAGATCTATTTTGAAAACAAGCGTGTTAGTGCTGTTCGTTGCTTGTCTGCTTGTGTATGCGTGTGCCTGCTATTACAGCGGTGTGAACGCATTTCAGAAAGAGGCTCAGCTTTGCTCTGCCATAAATGCGGAAGCAGACCAGAATGTGGCTGCCTTTATGAAGAAAATGGAGGACACTGCCAAGCTTATAATGGGCAATGAGGACTATGCGAAATATGATCCTACTGATACGTCAAAGAGTGAATTTGCTGTGCTTAATGAGGAGAATGTTCTCACTGAGAGGCTTATAGAGCTTAGTACATTGGGAAACTATACGGATTTTGGCATTGTAAGCAGTAATGAACATAATGTGGGAAAGATAACCGACGGTACAAAGGATATCTTTGACGATGAGATATACAAGAGAATTTCCGCTCTTATGGGTGACAGCAAGATAAAATGGTTCACGGGACAGGACAATAATTACAGACGAGTGTATTTCGCAGGCAGGATAAATGACGATCTTATTTTTATCTCCTCTGTGTTTTCAACGGAGTTTGATCTTGTTTTTCTGCCCTCTGACAATTACAGCGAGATAAATACCATGCTGTGTGATGACGATGGCAGGATAATCTATGCTAACGACGGAAAAAGAGTTGTCGGCGAAAAGCTCGATGAAAAGCTCTATAAATTCCTTGAGGGAGGCACTGGCGTCACTGTTTCGGATATGACTACTATCTGTGCTATTGATGATTGCAGTGACGATTGGGTGGTCATTACTACCGTGGATATGTCAGACACTTTGCGTCACTATGTGAGAACAGGGCTTAAATGCTTTGGTATCTTTATTTGCTGTGCAGTCATATTTATTATGATATCTGCGGCAGCGGCGGCGGATAACGACCCGCAGAACGGACCGAAGTTTGGGAAATATCCAAAGGTGGACGAAAATACAGGGCTTTTCACTGCGGAATATACCGAAAACAGCATTATGGATAAAATGGAAACTTGTATCTCAGGCTCGACTATCGCATTTATTATCGTGAAAATAACAAATCTGGAGCTTATAAGGCTCAACTATGGCGAGGAGATAGTGGCGGAAGCTGAGCGAAAGGTCGCCGAAATACTGGTGGAGAACCGCAAGGAGGGCGATATCTGCGGAATTTTCAGGGAGGGCGAGTTTGCTCTGTTTGCAGACCACACGGACTTTGACCTTGTTAAAGCTTATGGTAATGTGAGGGCTTATGTTAGAGAGCTTAACGATAAGCTGAAGAAATGTTGCCTTGACGATGACAGGGGCTACATAAAATGTGCTGTGGGCGCATCGGTCTACCCTGAAACAAGCGACGATTATGATGAACTTTACGAAATGGCAGAAAAAGCCTGCGAGAAAGCAGAACACAGTGAGGACGCAAGAGCGGTGATATATGATAAAAAAGAGGAAGAGGTGAGCCGCAGTTGAAAACACGAATTGTACGATGTGCGGCATTGACCGCTTCGGCGATCTGCACAGTGACTGTCATGACGGGCTGTGCATTGTTTGAAAGAAGAATGGAGCATAATGTAAAGACCGAGGTGTCCTTCTCGTGGTGGGGCAAGGACGCGCGTAACGAGTATACTCTTGACGGGCTTAAAGCCTATCAGAACAGCAATAAGGACGTTGTGGTAAGACCTGAGTATGCAGACTTTGACGGCTTCAAAACACGAATGGACGTGGAATTTTTCTCTGACACCACCGCAGATATCATGCAGTTAAACTACAGTTGGCTCTATGAATATTCTCCCAACGGCGAGGACTTTTATGACATTAATGAGCTGTCGGAATACATAAATCTCTCAGCATTTGATGATGACAGCCTTTCGTACGGCACTATAAACGGCAAACTTAATGCCTTGCCTACCGGTACGAACTGTATAACCTTCTACTATAATAAGACCATGTATGACAGATATGGTCTGAGCCTGCCTGAAAATTGGTCTGACCTTATAAAAGCAGCAGAGGTCATGAAGTCAGATGAGGTCTATCCTGTTGAATTGACGAAAAAAGCGTCTTATCTCAGCTCTGTGGCGTATGTGGAGCAGGTAACGGGAAGAAAAATGTTATCTGACAGCGGTGAGTTTCAGTATACCTCGGAGGACGTAAGGCTCATGCTCGCCTTTTATCAGGAAATGCTTAATAAAAAGGTCACAAAGCCTGCGTGGGATTTCGATAGGAACGATCTTGAAAAGTGCCTGACGGCAGGCGTGGCTTCCTGGATATCAGACGCAGAGTATTACTGCGAGCCTGCTCAGAAGTTTGGCTTTAACATCGTTATAGGCGACTATCCAAAGCATAAGCAGGCAGTGAGCAGCGGTTGGTATAAAAAGCCCACTAGCGTTTATGCCATAAAGAAAAATACCAAGTCCCCTGAGGAAGCCGCAAAGCTTCTTGACTATCTTGTGAACGGTGAGGAAATGGCTCTCCTGCAGGGCATGGGAAAGGGCGTGCCTGCATCAAAGGCGGCATTGGAAGCCCTTGAAGCGAGGGATATGCTTGACGGGATAGAGTATAAAGCCAACGAGAAAATGGCAAGCTCAGAGGAGCTTGAAATAATGTCCCCGAAGCTTGAAGATCAGGGGGTACTTGACCTTTTTATAAGCACCTCCGAGTCGCTCTATTATGGCAGGGCGGAGATAGAAAACGCTTCTGAAAATCTGTATAATAAGATGAAGGAATTGTTCAAATAGTTAAACTTGTGAAACAATTAGTGCAAAATGTATTCAAAAATGAATGAGAAGTGTACAGAGTACACAAAAATAACGAAACTGTTAAATAAGTCTTGACAATTTATTTGTTTTAAGATATAATTAAGAACGATGTAAGGCGATAAATCATAAAACGGTGTGTGACAAAGTGTGTGACATAATTTCTTGTGAGAATGTCAACATAGTGTTACCAATCGTCAAAATGCCTGATTGAAAATTAGTTTTTCGTCAAGTTGAACAAAGTTGAGAAAAAAACAGAAAAACTATTGACATTTTGGACAAGATGATGTATACTTTAATCATGGTGATAAGGAGAACGCAAAGAACTCCGAAAGCCGCTTAATTATTGGAAAGTAGCTGCTTAAATCGGCTTGCGGCACTTTTATAAACAAATTTATTTAATTTATTATGGAGGGATTTTCTATGAAGAAATCTAACAGAAAAGGTTTCACCCTTGTAGAGCTCGTAGTTGTTATCGCTATCATCGGTATCCTTGCAGCTATCCTCGTTCCTACAATGATGAACTATGTAAAGAAGTCAAAGCTCAAGACAGCTAATTCAAACGCTAAGCTCGTTTTCACAACTGTAAACAACGAAGCTGCTGACCTTATCGTTGATGGTAAGGAAGGTAGCATCACAGCTACTGCTTCACCTGTAGCAGTAAGTTCTCTTGATGACTCAAAGGTTCTTGAGAAGGCAGTAAAGAAGGCTCTCTCAGATAATGGTAATGCTGCTGGTTATGTTTACTGGACGATTGACGGCACTACAAAGAACGTTAAGCTTGCTCAGTGGTCTTCAGCTGATTCATCAACTGATACAATTGTTGGTCAGTGGCCAAACCCAACATCCGATTATGATACACTTCACAAGATCGGTACATCTTTCTAATTAAAAGAAAAATTCAGAACCGCTCATTTGAGCGGTTCTTTTTTGTCTGAAAATATATAAAATAGCCAATAAGAATAGCTTACCTTTGTGCAAATGGTAAAATTGAGTAATAAAGCTTGCCTTTTCCTTGACAAAATCGGGCAGATTTTGTATAATATACTTGTCGAAATATTAATGGGGATCAATATTTTGATGAAAGAATTGAGGGAAAGACATGAATAAAAAAGGCTTTACTTTGGTGGAGCTTGTGGTGGTCATTGCCATAATAGGCGCGCTTGCGGCTATTCTTGTGCCAACTATGATGAGTTATATCAGAAAAGCGAAGCTTAAGGGTGCAAACAGCAATGCAAAGATTGTTTTTAATACTGTGAACGCTGTTGCGTCTGATATGCAGTGTGAGGGCAAAGATATCGACGTTCAGTCATGCACGGCTGTGGTGGATTGCACCGCAGAGCCTGACGAATCCAAAAAGCTTGAAAAAGCCGTCCATGACGCACTTAACGTCAATGGCGACAATGCAGGCTATGCCTTTTGGATAGCAGGGGAGGACGGCAGATACAAGCTTGCACAGTGGTGTGATTCAAGGACACCCACGTCTAAAGGCATTGTAGGGCAGTATCCTGACCCTGTGAACAAACCTGACGATCTCCCTGAGAATTTCAGTTGGGGCGTTAAATTCTGAAACTATTGACGATCTGTCATTGCCGTGGAATAATTAAGATAACAAAAAAGAGGCATACTGCTGTAAGCGGTTTACCTCCAAGGGAAATAGTTGTAAAAAATAACCGTCCTATGTGGTAGTTGGGCGGTTATTTCTTTTTATTGCAGATATTGAGTACAAGTCTAATCATGTCAATATTTGTCGCAAAAAGTTTCACAAAAACATTGACTAATTTCTTAATAAATGGTACAATTTATATGTCAATTATTTTTTTGGAGGATATTAATGAAAGAGAAATTTAAAAGCTGGGCGTTCAGCAAAGAGCATGGAAAATGCGATGTTATAACGCTGATAATATACCTGCTTGGCGTTTGCACTGTATCGTTTTTTCACGAACCGTGGTTTGATGAAGCTCAGGCGTGGGCGATTGCACGTTCGGGAACTATAAAGGAGATACTTTTTGAGATCCCACACTATGAAGGACACCCTCCTCTATGGGATCTGATACTTCTTCCATTTGCTAAGCTTGGCGCACCATACGAGCTGTCCCTTGCGGTAGTCAATATATTTTTCATGACTTTTGCTGTGGCGGTCTTGCTTTTCAAGTCGCCTTTTCCAAAGCTGATACGTTGTCTGTTGCCGTTTAACTTCTTCCTGTTTTATCAGTACGGCGTTATAAGTAGACCCTATTGCATATTTGTGCTTGCGATTTTTCTTGCGGCAGTGTGCTATAAGAATAGAAATGAACACCCTGTAAAATACCTTTTGTGCCTTGCGCTCATGTGTGCTGTGCATTCGTATGGCATAATGATCGCAGGTGGTCTGTGTATCGTATGGCTCATAGAGATTTTTATTGAATATAAAAAAAGCGGAAAACTTGCAGGCATACTGAAAGACCGCCGCTGTTGGCTGATGTTTTGTCTGCTGGTATTTGCGTTGTTGGTCATGGCGGCTATTGTGCCAGATGAAAACGTCTTTCTCGGTGGCAAGACTACAAGTGAAACGGAAATGTCATTTCCAATTGGCGTTGGAAACATATTGTTTTATTTTGTTATGCTATCAGATGCGATCTTTACGTCTTTTTATAATTATGGCATGGATATCAGCGACCTTACGGAACAACTCCCTACTATAATAGTATTGATATTTGTATTTACAATTTTCATGGTAGTATTGCATAAAAACAGGAAGCTTTTGACATTTATAATACCATACAGCATAGTTGGTGCGTTTGGCTCGATCGTCTATGCGTCGCCACATCATATAGGCGTAGTGACGGCTTTTGTGATATTCACATTTTGGATAATCGTTGAAGAAAACGGTAGTGTTCAGCTTCCTGATCGTATGTTGAAACTTTATGATAAACTAGGTGGAAAGCTTAAGTTTGTCATAAAGGCGATAGTATTTCTGCCCGTTTTGATACCGATAGCATGGAGTGGAGCTTCTTCTTACTTTGACATTCGTTATCCATATTGGTTTGATGAAGCTGCTGATTTTATAAAAGAATATCACCTTGATGATTATAAAATAATGGGAATGTGGCAGCAGCTTATCAAGGGCGACCCTGAGGATTATACCTATTTCGGCTCTGATGAATCTGATTATGAATGGTATGATTATCCTGAAATACAGGGTGTATCTGTATCGTTGGACTCATATTTTGACAAGAATATTTTCTATAATTTTAATATAGACGATCCTAACAAAGTATTTTTGTATTATCGTGCAAATACCCAGGAACAAGCTGAAGAAACCTTTACAAAGTGGCAGGAACAGGGAGAACCTGACATTGTGATCAACCGCTGTGAAATAACCAAGGCATATCCTAATATAGATGTTGATGATTATGTGGCTGTTAAGAGAGTATATTTCTATAAGCCTTATAAATTCACCACTAACCAGCAGTATATTACAATATACATGAAAAAAGAATTGTTTAATGAAATAGGTACCCTTGAAGAACTGACAGCCCAAAAGCTATACTAGGAACGATATGACAAAAAGCTTGTTCTTGGATTAATTATCCAAGAACACTTGATTTTTCCTTGATGATGTGTTAAAATAATATATGAAACAGAAAACGTTTTACGATGGAGATTTTAATGTGAAAAAGCTTGACCTTGACAAGATAATAAAATTTGTATTGACTTCTGGAATAGGTTTTGTGCTTGATTTCATATCCTACTTTATGATGACGCAGCTAATAAATATCAGTGTTGTTTATGCGAATTTTACAAGCTCAATAGTAGGCGCAACATTTGTTTTCATAGTTTCTACGAGAAAGATATTTATACATGATAATTCAAAGATCCCATTAATGTGCAAATATATTTTGTATATAATGTATCAGCTTATCATGATAACGGTGGCGTCGTTGCTGATCTCTTATGTAAATAAATTTCTGTCAGCATCAACGGATATATCATTGATAGTTAAATACAGCAAAATGTTATCGAAGATCCTGGTAACGCCGCTGACGCTTTCGTGCAACTATATTTTTATGAGGACGATTTCCAAGCTGTAATATGACATATATCGATAAAGGAGAAGCGTTATGAAGAAAGATAAGATCATGGTGTTTATACCTGTCTATAATTGTGAGAAGCAGATCACGAGAGTGCTTTCACAAATCAATGACGATGTGCTTACATATGTTGATGAGATCATTGTGGTAAACAATTTAAGCACGGATAATACAGTAAAGGTTACACGGGATTACCTATTGAAGCATAGAGAACTTCCCTGTAAGATAATAAATAATAATGCAAATTTTAATCTTGGCGGATCACACAAAGTTGCTTTTAATTATGCTTTAGAAAATGATTTTGATTACGTTATTGTCCTCCATGGCGACGATCAGGCGGACATCAGAGACTATTTGCAGATCTTGAAAAAGAGAAGTTATAAAAGGGCTGATTGCGTTTTGGGCGGTAGATTTGAATCAAGATCTCGCCTGATAGGCTATTCAAAAAAGCGTATACTTGGAAACCATGTCTTTAATCTTATCTATTCACTGGCAGCTGGAAAGTCTATAAGAGATATGGGTTCAGGACTTAATATGTATAGCACCAATATGCTCAAAAGTAAATTTTACATTGGTCTGTCAGATTCGCTGTATTTCAATGCCGAAATGCTGCTGTTTTCAGCATATTATAATGTTGATTTCAAGTTTTATCCGATCACATGGCGTGAGGAAGATCAGGTATCAAATGCAAAATTATTTAATTTGTCATATAATTTGTTTGTCATGGCTTTGCGATATAGGCTTAACAAAAAGAAGTATATAGATTCCTACTGCAAAAAAGATATATATAAGGGAAAGATCATTTTTGATAATACTGCTGGGGGAGAGCAATGAAAAATTTTCATTTAATAATGCCAATGGGCGGCAAGGGACAACGTTTTTTCAATGACGGGTATGTAGCCCCTAAACCATTGATCGAGATACATGACAGACCATTCTTCTATTGGTCCACTATGTCAATACTGAAGTATAATCCAGATTGTGATGTTACTTTTGTTGTGCTGAGAGAACATATAGAGAAGTTCGATATAAAAAATCGTATATTATCGTATTTCCCACAGGCTAGAGTGGAGGTAATACCTGAGGTTCTTGCAGGTGCAGTGCTGACTTGCATGGCAGGTGTAGAAAATATCAATGACGATAGACCAGTCTTGTTTAATGACTGCGATCACATGTTTTGTTGCTCTGAGTTCAATTCTATGGATAAAAAAAGTGCGGCAAAGTATGACGGATTGTTGTTCACGTTCAAATCAGATCTGCCGCAGTTCAGCTATGCTTTGTGTGATGAAAATGGTGTTGTTATTAGAACTCAGGAGAAAGTTGTTATTAGTGATAATGCAATATGCGGAGCATATTATTTCAGAAATAAGGACATTTTTCTTGAAAACGCCAAGAGATATTTGTCGGAGTGCGAATATAGTGAATATTTTATGAGCGGCGTGTATAACAGCATGATAAAGAATAAACTTATATCCGGCGTAGTGGGTACGGATTATCATATATCGTTTGGTACACCTGCTGAGTATCAGGACGCAGTTGACAGACTGGAATTTGGAGAGCTGCTATGAACATTCTTATGTTTTTAGCTGCGCTGGCTGTGATAACTCTTGGACACTTTTTTAGAATTAGGCGTTGGAAAAGTTTTATATCGGTCTATGAAGATTCACATGATTCAGACTTGATGTTTTGCACAGGAATAGGTTATTTGGTGGATAATGTTCTGCCATTTCATGTGGGCGATATTGTCAGAGCAGCGATAATTGGCAAAAAACTAAAAAATGGTGCTGCATTTTCTCTTGCCGTGATAATCATAGATAGGATCTTAGATGTTTTCGTTGTAGCGTTCATTTATGGGACGATTTTTTTTGTCTCAGGGAAAAATCTGATGAATTTTATTTTCTTCACCGTTTTTTCAGCTCTGCTACTGTTTTTTCTTTGGTTGTCGGTTACATTTAGCAAACGTTTTAAAAAGTGTGTGCTTGTATTTTCCTCAATATTTAATACGAAGATCCAGCTTTGCATCTTAGAATTTGTGTGGTCTTTTATCTGTACCATACGCAATACAGTGAAAAAGATTGACAAAACAAAGCTTGTTCTGAGAACACTTTGTATGTGGTCTTGCTACATTTTGTCATATCTGATGTATTCAAATTGCTTAAAAAACACGTCTTTCGTAGATGTTTTCAATAATTTGTTCAGCATAGATTCTTATTCTCCATTTGTTGATTATGTGCGTTATGGTTTTTCTCACTATTATTTTATTTTTCTGCTGTTTAATTTCCTCACTTGTGTGTCTATAATAGTGGTCGCATTTTTTGAAAAATTCAAAAAATGCAGCTCTGAGAATAAAGGAGAGCTTATTATACCATATACAAATGAGAACAGCTGTCTTGACTTTTTGAAAATATATTTCTCAGATATCCGTGATAAAAACTATATTGACCGGTTTCTTGAAATAAATAAAGATGTAATTATATTGAGAAACTGTTCAGCAGGTTCAAATGCAACAACTTTGCAATGTATAAAAAGCGGAAGAATGGTGTATCGGAAGTATGCCTTTGGCAGTGACGGTGAAAAATTATTTGAACAGGTAAAGTGGCTTCAAAATAATAAAGATCAGCTGTATGTTACTGAGATCCTAGATGCGTATCAGAAAAATAATGTTTGTTACTATGATATGCCGTATCTTGGTGATTCTATAGGTTTGTTTGATTACATACATTCTATGCCTTTGGAGAGTTCTTGGAGAATAATGGAGAGCGTAGTCAGCGATCTTGAAAGCAATTATTCTAAGAAATATAGTTCCAAGGCTGACGCTGATACAATAAGGCAGTATTATGATAAAAAGATCAGGTCCAACATAGATAAAATAATGAATGCACACGTTTTGAGCGAATTGACAAACTATGAAAAGGTTGTCATCAACGGTGAAACATATGATAATCTGACAATGTTTCTTGACAAATTATACTCCCTTGACTTTTGGAAAGAAATATTTGAAAATGACTATTATTCAGATATCCATGGAGATTTGACAGTAGAAAATATTGTGTGCAATATTAATTATCCCAAAGGGTATTATCTTATTGACCCAAATGGCGGAAATATCCATTCGTCGCCTAACCTTGACTATTCAAAGCTTCTGCAATCGCTTCATGGAAATTATGAGTTCTTTATGCACACTGCAAAGGTCAAAGTTAATAAAAATGAGATATCGTTTAAGATAACAAGAACTACATCGTATGATGTATTGTATAAAAGGCTTGATAAGTATCTAAAAGACACGTTTGATGCCAAGAGAGTCAAAAGCATATATTTTCACGAGATAGTGCATTGGCTGAGATTGATGCCGTATAAAATAAATAATGACAGTGATCGTGCAGCAATGTTTTATGCAGGCCTTGTAATGGTTGTAAATGATATTTTTGAGGAGTTTGATAATATTGACAAAAGGATCGGAATTAAAGCTTGCAATGTTTGACCTAGATGGTACGCTTTTTGATACGAACAAGGCAAATTATCTTTCCTATAAAGAAGCCTGCAATGGTTTCTGCGATATAAGTGAGAACTTCTTTTACGAGCATTGTATGGGAAAAAACTATAAGACTTTTTTGCCCCTCTTAGGAGTGGAGGATAAAGAAAATATAGAATTGATACATAAACGGAAAAGTGATAATTATAAGAGCTTTTTCTCTTTTATACGTCCTAATTTCTCACTTCTGAAGATAGCTGAACTGTTTAAGACAAATGGTATAAAGATCTCAATAATAACAACCGCGTCAAGAAGCAATACTTCAGCGCTTTTGAAGTTTTTCGATTATGATGATTTTTTTGATCTGGTGGTCACACAGGAAATGACAGATAAGACAAAACCTTTTCCTGACGGGTATCTTTATGCCATGAAGTATTTTCATTGCACGCCTGACGAAAGCATTATATTTGAAGATTCTGACGTTGGTTTGCAAGCGGCTCTTAAAACACAAACTGCGGTATATAAAATAGTACGCTTTTGAAGGGTGACACAATGAAAAATAAAACCAGAAATTTGATACCTGTGCTTGTAATAGTGCTGTATTCTATATTGTTCTTTGCTGTTATTTTGTCAAAGAATAGAGGTTCCCTTTATGTTGATGATAATATTCTTCAGTGGGGACCTGTTATAAATAAAGCATTTGATAATATTTTCAGCGGTAAGGGCATACCATATTGGAATTTTTATCAGTATAAAGGCATAAACATTTTCAGCAGCGGTTATTATGGCTTGTTGAATCCCTTTATGTATGTTTCCTATGCCATAAGCCATTATCTTTTTAACGGTTTTCTTGAAACGCTAATTGTTTATGAAATAATTATGTATATGCTTGGTAATCTTATGATGTATAAGATATTGAAGTTATTAAATTTGAAGCGTAGTACGATAATAATAGCCATACTTACATATTCAACAAGTATAATTTTTTTTCTTTTCAGCTTTTATTATTTTACTTTCAATAATTATTTCTTTATGCCGTTTTTAATGTGGACATTTATTCAGACCAACTCCAAAAGGACCCGCTATTTTATTCCTGGCATAGTTTTAGCTTTTTCCCTGTTAATGGGCCATGTTCAATTCAGCTGTTATTATGTAATGGTATACTGTATTTTTCAAGTGGTCGCTTCTGTTCAAAAGAAAAAGTTAAAAGAAATAGTTCCGCTCATGACAAATTTGATGATATTCATAGGCTTGTCAAGCGGGATAATAATTGGGTCTATGAAAGTGTCAGGCGACAGAAGTCTGATACTTTCAGGCAATGAGGGTTTTTTCGCCCTGAACGTAGCTATTTCAAATATTTTCAAGCCTATATGTATCGTTTTATTTAATAATAAGACTATATCATATGGTAATTATATGAACTATATTGGCTTGGGCTTTTTTGCTTGGTTTTGTCTGCTGTATGCTGCATCGGCCATAAAAACGCTATACACAAAAACGGAATGTGGCATACAATTAGCTGTTAGCAAACTAACTTCACATGGCAAGATAAGCAATAAGTCAAGACTGTTATTATATGGTGTCCTTTATTTTGCTGCGGTAAGAGCGGCTGTATACTATTTGTTTGAACAACATCATTACTCACCAATAGCAGACGCAGTGATAGTTATTCTTATTGCTATCAGTGTTGTGTGTTTGTTAGTGCATGATCAGAGAATCAATACCCATTATATGACATCACATAAATTAAGAGCAGGCTGTGTGCTGTTTTTGATACTCCTGTTTCTTGTGCTAAAGCTTGATTTTGTATTATATCTTGCAGCTATAGTATGCTATATTCACTTTTTCATAAAAGGAAAAGGTCAGAACAAATATAATGAGTCAGAAAAACTTATGCACTGCTTCCTTTTTGCGGCAGTGTTCATTGTGATAATGGCAGAGGGAAGTGGTCACGGAATCGCTGATATATTAGGTCATCTGCCTTTTATCCGTGAATTCCGCTTTCTGTATAAATGTTCGTTTATTTATGTGCCGCTTATAATAGTGACGGGAGCATATAAGCTAGACAGCGTGAAAAAATATTATAAACCAGTAATAATTGCTTCATTGGTAAGCGTCATTTTTTCATTCGTTGCTATACTCTATTTCATGCTCTCAGGAGCTCACAATTTCATCAATAATAAACACTTTGATTATTTGGATTATAAGAACATTAAGTCAGAAGTTGAAATCTTGCTTGATAAAAACCATATAGACAATAATTACAGATTTCTTACGATAGGAAAGATTTATAGAGATAACGTGACGTATTACAATAACCCAATTGAATATAGTTCTAAAATATGTTTTTATGGTTTTACAAAAAATATCAGCACCGAGTATGGCTTGTTTTCCTTAAATGGTTATGATAATATATTTTCCAAAAAAGGCTTTGATCAGAGCAATGCGATAATGAGCAGTATCACAGATGAAGGTATGATGTGCAATATGGTAGCATCACCATTAAGTTATCTGCAATATATGAAGGACCCCGAATGGACAAATAAGTTTGAAGACCAGATGATATCAAACGGAGTAAAATATGTTCTGGTCGATAAAAATAGTCCGAAAGCTATTGAAGCATTCACCAAAGTCATTGAAAAATGCCCTAAATTGACAATATCAACTGTGCGTGATTGGACGCATGGTATGGAGCTTATAGAAATAGACGGAGTTTCTCCTATCTGTTCCTATGGGGATAATATTGAAATTCCTATAAAAGCAGATTTGGATACGTTAAATTTTGATACTAACTTTGCTAAGGATACCGAGATAGTTGTATCAATGACTTACGTTGATAATTACAAATTGACATTATATCAAGAAGGAAGATCAGTAGGAGATGCTGAACTGTCAGAAACCTCAGATGGCTATATTTCAGCAGTTATACCTAAGGGTAATTATACAGTGCAATTAAGCTATGAAAACAAGGAAATGGATATAACAGTGCTCATTGCCATATTCACAACAATAATCACATTGGCTGGCGTTCTTTATCTGTTTCTGGATAAAAACTCCAAGACAATTAGCCCTTGATTTTAATTGATCGCTACCTTAAAACAAATGCCTCAAAAATTCCATACTAACCCAATACCGCCGAGGACTCCATCGCCCTCGGCGGTATTTTTCTACCCAAAATAAACCCCATAATACCTGCAAGCCTTTATCATAAAATCCTCGCTCACATCAAAATGTTGCGCAAGCAGATAAATACTGTCCAGATTTTTCTTTATGGCTTTGATAAGCTCGCTTTTCGGTATCAGATTTTCTATCGCCCACTTGTCTGCACGGTATTCATGCTGTGAGATGTTGTCTGCCGTGGCGTATCTGTTGTAAAACGCACCCTTTACGCAGTGACCTATCTCGTGAGCAGTGCGCTCCTTTAAAAGCCTTGCAGGCGTCTGGCTGTCTATGCCGATCGCACAGCCACCTGCACCGAAAAGAGATATCGCCCCGCACTTTGGACAATCAATAAAATCTATAGTTATGTTCTCTCTATTGCAAATATCATACAATTCCTGTATGTTCGTCATCTCTCACTTTTCACCAGCCTTTCTGCGCTTTGCTTCCTCTCTGAGCATGACCATTTCTGCATACTGCTTGACCTCGTCAAACATTTCGTCCGTCACTCCAAGCGTGCCGTTGAATAATGCATATTTCAGCTTCGTGTCAAAATCTTCCTCTCTGCCCGATATAAGATATTGTACGCTCACTCCAAATCTGTTCGCTATCTTTGTAGAATTCTCTGCGGAAAGTCGTTCCGTCCTGCCTTTGCTCAGCTCAGATAAACAGCTCCTCGTTATAGACAGCTCCTTGCACATCTGCGATACCGTCATATGGTTCTCCTCGCATAGTTCTTTTATCCTTTTGTACATTTCAGTCATATTTTCTTCCTCCAATTGTGACCATTTCACAAAAATACAGAAAACTGTATCAAATTTGCTGATAGCTATTGACTTTTGCAGAAATCCGTAGTATACTGTATGTATCGTTAGTACAGATATCTGCATAAAATCTGGCTGTGGTATAATTATAATACATTTATCTGTAAAAGTCAAGAGGATAAACCGCCCCCTTTTTGACATCTCCGCCCCGAGAGATATACAGAAAACGGTTATCTGAAATGTCATTGCTTTATTTTATTTACAGTATATCATACTAACTGTCCAAATGTCTGTACAAAAAGACGAAAGGAGAAAAATGTACGATAATATAGATTATTCCGTAGAGGTAAATTCCATAAAAAGGCTTGCGCCCTCAGCGAGCCGATATAATTTCAGAAGCGGTGGAAGCAGAGTTAATACAGCCGCACTGCGAAAGCTTTCACAGTATCGCAAACTAAGGTGGCAGGAGTGGAAGCTTAAAGAAGATATCTGCGAAATGTCATCACAGCTTGCCGCAGTGGGGGAGCATTGCGGCAGGGTAGCCCACAGAGGGAAAAAACTTACTGACTTGTGGCTTGACCTTGCAAAGGTGCAGCTTCGCTTGAGAGAATGTGAGGAGCTTGCGGCAAAAATGCCAAAACGCTATCGTGGCGTGGTGAAAAGCCGCTATTTTGACGGCTCAAAGAAGCACCCACCTGAGTGGGGAAGCTCCGCCGCAGAGTTCGGCTTTCCCTTTGGAGGAGAAGAACTGCGCAGGCGAGTGACAAAGTGCCTTAATGAAATATGCAATTAATAAAACGCCTTACACAAGGTAAGGTTTAAATGCCCGCCACGGCGAACATATAACTCTCCCAGCATATTACGCCTATGGGTGGAAATAAAAAATCCGCTACCATAAATGATAGCGGATTTGGGTGCAGGTGCAAGCACCTGCTGGAGCTGCTAACCGGGCTTGAACCGGTGACCTCGTCCTTACCAACCAATCAAGAAATGCCGTAAAATCGGCGCTTATCGGTGAAATGTTCCACTAATGTTCCACTGGCTTTCTTAACTTTGACATTTCTTCCGCTAGTGCTTTTGCGTCCTGCCCTGAGTGATTGTATATATCTGCCGTTGTTTCATACTTGGCATGACCGATGATACGCTGTAGCTTTTCGGGTTGCATACCGCAATCTGCCGATAACGTTGCAAACGTATGACGGCAACAATGTGGCGTAATCTCTGTGTCATATTTCTTTGCTGTTTTGCCGCTTTTTAGCTCTGTAACTGTCGGCTCAGGTATCACACCGCACTCGGCAAGTGCAGGATAAAAATTGCGTTTTCTGAAATTATTGACATCACCATTCAGCAAAAAATCTGTCTTGCTTTCATTGTACCAATCTTGTACAAACGTCTTTATTTCGGGTATCTGTGACGGAAACGGCACAAGCCTGTCCTTGCCAGCTTCGGTCTTGATACCGCCGATCATGTAGTTCTCGTCAAGGTGAACGTTCTTTTTAAGTATCGTGAATACCTCACCGATACGAAAACCTGTGTAGACCATAAACAGAATGACTTGGACAGATCTATCTGAAGAGTGCTCCCATAGCATTTCAAGTTCAGATGTTGTAAAAATTCTTTTCTCTTTCTTGACCTCTTTCGGAAGTGTTATGTATTCAGCATAGTTTTTGTCTATGATATCATTTTGGGCGGCGTACTTGCAGAGCTGTGAGCATAGCTGCTTTATTTTCGCACATTGTGAACGGCTGAAACGTTTGGCACATTCATTTATGCACCTTTGATAGTCTGCTGTTTTAAGCTCCGATATCTTTCTTCCTGCAATGCTGTCAAGATATCTCCAGGCGGTCTTGTAGCCCTGCTCACCGCTCTTGGTGAGATTCTCAAAATGCTCGGAACTCCAATTCTCATAAGCTTGAGCAAGCGTTAGGCTGGAGTGATCTATGTGCGTAGAGTTGAAGTAGCTATCAAGGGCAGCTTGCGCCTCTGCTGCCGTTTTAAAGCAGCCAATGTATTTTTCACCTGTGCCGGACGTTGTTCGAGGGCTGAAAACCACATAGGGGCGGTTTTTGTATTCAGGCTTGTATCTTATCGTCCCTGTTCCTCTTGCTCTGCGGCGTACTTTTCGCTTAGTGGTTTCCTGCTTTTTGCCGCAGCGGTTACAATATAGCGACCCCTCAGGAATTTCCTTGTGACATTTCTTGCATAGCATATTTTCCTCCTATTCTTGACACTCTTGAAAAAGTGTGCTACAATAAAAGGGCAAAATTCGCCCTTTCGTGGTTGAAGTGGGTGTGAATTTTAGAGCTGATACTGTCAATATCAGTTCACCTGTCCTCTGAGTGCTGTCAACGCTCGGAGGACTTTTTTTTATTATGTAGTTGCTTCGCTGTATATGATAGGCAAAAAGTTTGCTTCATTTATTATCTTGACTTTCTTGCCTGCCTCTTGAAGCTCCCTTGCTTTGAGTACCTCAGAGCCGTAATTGCCGTATGACCAATCGGGACTGCCGTAAGCTCCTACAACAAGATAGTCAGTCTTGCCGCTTACTGCCGTTCGGATAGTTGCACCCATAGCTTCATATATCGGCGTTATCTCGCTTGTATCTCCGAGCTGACACTCGCCTGTGAAGACAAGCACCTTGCCGTCAAGGTTTATAAGTTCCTCTGATGAAACGTCCTTGTCAAACTCAGGCTTGCAAATATCATTGAAAACCTCAAGCATTTCATCAAGCTCGTGCTGTTCAAGTATGCCGTCTTCCAAAGCACTTTCTATTATCCTTTTCAGCTTATCGAACGGATAAATATTGCAGAACTCCTCGTTGCAATCAAGCCAATCTTTCAGCTCCATAACTTCTTCGTCAGTAAGGATATTGTCGTCAGTAATATCCAACAGCATTTCCTGTAGTTCTCGTATGGCTTTGGTCTTTGCTGAGTAGCGAACGTTATAGCTGTTCTTTTTCAACGTGAATTTTGCGTGATTATGTATCTTTGGCGTCGCTTTCTCGCTCAGCTTTTCAAATACCTGCTGAGTTGCCAACACATCAGACAATGCACGGTGGGCAGAGTCATTGGTGACATTAAGCTTCCTGCATAACGTACTCAGCTTGTGATTTTCAAGTTTCGGAAACACCTGTTGAGAAAGCTCCAGCGTGTCACATACTTTGTTCTTGTATGGCAGATTAAAACGCTGACAAGCTGCCGAAATGAATTGGCTGTCAAAATCAATGTTATGCCCCACAAGTATATCGTTCCCGATAAACTTCAAGAACTTTGGAAGCACGATATTTATACTTGGAGCGTCAGATACCATTTCATTTGTTATCCCTGTGAGATCTTCGACTTCTTCTGGTATTCTTTTCTTCGGCTTAACAAGCTGCTCAAATGTGTCAACTACCTCAGAATTTTCAACAAGCACCGCTCCAAATTCTGTGATAAAGTCATACTGTGGGTTTAGCCCTGTTGTTTCAAGGTCGATGACAACATATCTGTTTGGAATGTTAGCCATTTTCCACTTATGCTCCGCTCTTGAATGGACTTCTCTTGCAGGAACATCTTCGCTTTCCGAAAAATTTTCAGATGTATCTATACTTATGGTATTTCTTTTTGTGTCCGTCTGTTTTTGAACTTCCTGCCATGTTATTTCTTTATTGCGTTCTTTCTTATTATGATAGTACCTTGCAACGCAGATAATAGCAATAACGGCAGCTATTATCACAAATGGCACGTTGTCGCCTCCTTTTTACCCCTATATCACCCTATTATAGTATCCATACAATTCACAGACCTTGACCATAAAATCTTCGGTCACACCGAAAAAGTCGGCAAGCTCCCATATTTCAAGGATACCATTTTCAAATGCTTCTATCAGCTCGTCCTCTGTGACGAGCTTTTTTATTGCCCATTTGTCCGCTCTGAACTCCATTCGTGAACGAAGCTCCAGCGTCCTTTCGTTATAAAATGCACCTGTTTCACAATGCCCCAACTCGTGAGCCATTATGACAGTTTCTTCTGCTCTCGTGGCGATCTTCTTAGGGTCTACCACAATTGCGCATTGCCCTCTATCGCTAATGGATATGGACTTTTGTTCATTTCTTAATTTTCCGTCAATCACTATAATGTCCCTGTCCTCCGCAAAGCTGCGCAGTTCAGCACTATCCATATATACCGCCTCTATTCTTTATTTTTCTTATCCTCTCTCATCTGACGTGCTATCTGAGCGTAATGTTTTACGTCCTCAAGCACATCATCGTCAACGTCGGCTGTTCCCCATAGGGCGAACTTGATGTTATCGTCCATATCTGAGCTTTGCGGCTCAGCTTCATTGCCTGTCATAAGATAGTCTGTTGAAACATCAAAAAGCTTCGCTATCTTTGAAATAGCCTCAGAAGAAAGAGTTTTGCTTCTACCTTGCTTTAAGTCTGTAATAGAACCTCTGCTCACCATAGCTTCTTTACACATTGCAGTTATTGAAATTTTATGTTCCTTGCACAGATTTTCAATCCTTATGTACAATTCTGACATAGTTACACCTCAATTTTTGTGCAACCGTACAATCTTACGATATTCCGTAATTAATTTCAACTTAGCTATTGACATTTACGGAGAAACGTAATATAATACAAACATAGACAGTACGGAAGAACGTAATAAATTATCTTACAACTACATTGTATTACATTTTTCCGTAAAAGTCAATACTATAACCAACTGTATTTTTAAATATTGTGCAAAGGTGGTGTTAATTATTAGTGAACGTAAAAGACCGCTGACTGAGTACGGCGTGGAGGTCAAGGTGCGACTTGTTAAGCTCAACAAGACGCAAAAGTGGCTCATTGAGGAAGTCAAGAAGCTTCTTCCTGAAACTTATCTTGATACCTCAAATCTGTATAAGATAATGACAGGTGAGATCAAGTCAAACAAGATAGAAACGGCTATCAATGAAGTCCTTGACATTAATTATACTCAGAACGCTGAAAATGTCAACAGCTAGTAGTCCGTTTGAACGGACAGAAAATGAGGAGGTACAAGAATGAAACTGTACAAGGTAACAACGATAAGTGACTTTAACGTCAGAGAGGTGTTCACAGTTCATGCAGATAGCAAGCGTGAAGCTATCATGAAGGCATATGACACGAACATGGACGGAAATATCATTGCAATCGAGGAGGTGAGCTAAATGCTCAGGGTGATATCATCAGCAGAAGCGGTGGAACGTCTGAAAGCCGCAGGCTTCAACACCAACGTGAACAGGCTGAACGCAGGGCTGAGGCAAGGTGTGTATCCTTTCGGCTGTGCCATTAAGCTCAACGAGTATGTGTATGAGATATACTCAACTCTGCTTGACAAGTGGATAGCAGAGAGGTCGGAAAGGACGTGAGAAAATGTTAGCCGTACTAGAAATAATCAGATGTGCCGCAGCGGTAGCGCTCGTGGTGGTGCTTGCAATGTATGTGGCATACAGGTGGTATGTAAGCGTAAAAGAAACTGCCTACGAGGAAGCTGAGGAGAGCATTAAGCGTGCAATCAGAGAAGCAGGCAGACCTGTGGTCAAGGTCGAGATACAGACGAAAGGAAAGTGGTAAAATGGCACTGATATTGCTGATAACAATAGCCGTGCTTGCAGGCATGGATGTAGTGATGTATCTTGTGCTGAGCGTGGTGGATAGGCACTGGGAGAAACGTTTTGAAAACAAGGAGGACGAAGATGATATCAAAGATGACAAAAGAGGAGTTTGAAAAGGCGGTGGAGGTTTGCAATAGCGAATTCAGAACTTGTGAAGACTGTCCGCTTAAACACAAGGCCTTTTTGTGTGGCGTATACTTTGCCGAGTACATAAAAAACGAGCCTGCACTGTCTGCCAACAGCACAAGCTCGGAGGTATCTCAAAAAGAAGACACCACTAGTTTAACACACCTTGATGATAGCACATTGCTTGATATTTGTCAAGAGGGGCTGGAGGAAATATCAAAAATAGCCCTTGACGATTATCCGGACGAGTATCTGACGGGGTATATCATGGCTGTAAGGGATAATATCAAGAGGTTGAGAGGAGCGAACTAAAATGTCAGTAAAAATAAATTCACTTGAATTTGAGAACGTAAAGAAGATAAAAGCCGTACAGCTTGAGCCTGCAAAGAATGGGCTTACTGTTATCGGCGGCAAGAACAGGCAGGGCAAGACTTCTGTGCTTGACGCTATCGCTTGGGCGCTTGGGGGCGATAAGTACAAGCCCTCCTCTCCTCAGCGTGAGGGGTCTGTTGTCGAGCCGCATTTGAAGATCACCCTCGATAACGGTATCGTGGTGGAGCGTTCGGGCAAGAACAGCTCCCTCAAAGTCACCGACAGCACAGGCAAGAAAGGCGGTCAGCAGCTTTTGAACAGCTTTGTTGAGCAGTTCGCACTTGACCTGCCTAAGTTCATCAATCAGTCAAGCAAGGAAAAAGCAGCAACTCTGCTGAAAATAATCGGCGTGGGCGATACCCTCTATCAGCTTGAACATAAGGAACATTCCCTCTATGATCAGCGTACCGCTATCGGCAGGATAGCTGACCAGAAGTCTAAGTTTGCAAAGGAAATGCCTGTGTATGCAAACGTCCCTGCCGAGCCTGTGTCAGCTTCGGAGCTTATCAGACAGCAGCAGGATATGCTTGCTCGCAACGGCGAAAATCAGCGTAAGCGTGACCAGAAAGAATACTACGAAAAGCAGTTGGAGCTTGCCAAGTCTGCCTATGAGCGTGCAAAAGCAAGCTATGAGGCGGCAGTGAACAACTTCAAGCTTGCAAGCATTGACGCACAGGGTCTTGTGGACGAAAGCACAGCGGAGCTTGAAAAGAACATCTCGGATATTGAGGAGCTGAACAAGAAGATACGAGCAAACCTTGACAGGGAGAAAGCTGAGATAGACGCTGAGGACTACCGCTCACAATATACATATCTCACTGAGCAGATAGAGGGCGTAAGACAGGCTAAAACTGACCTGCTCAAAAATGCCGACCTGCCTCTTGAGGGGCTTTCCGTTGAGGACGGAGAACTGCTGTATAACGGTCATAAGTGGGATAGTATAAGCGGTGCTGAACAGCTTATCGTCGCTACATCTATCGTGAGAAAGCTCAATCCTGACTGCGGTTTTGTCCTGCTGGACAAGCTTGAACAAATGGATACAGACACCCTTAATGACTTCGGCAAGTGGCTTGAAGCACAGGGCTTGCAGGCGATAGCCACAAGAGTTTCCACAGGTGACGAGTGCAGTATCATAATCGAGGACGGCAGGTCAATGGATAACGATAAGGACGAAAGATCAGAAACGAAAACTTGGAAAGCAGGTGCATTTTAATGTATGAGATAACATCAGGAGTTGTAAGCTCCGCACAGAAAGTCGTGATATATGGTCCTGAGGGCATAGGCAAATCCACTTTTGCGGCTCAGTTCCCTGACCCTGTATTTATTGATACTGAGGGCAGTACAAAGAAGCTGAACATCAGACGTTTCCCAAAGCCAACAAGCTGGGAAATGCTTAAAAATGAGGTAAAGGAAGCTATGAACGGCAGGCTCTGCAAGACCCTTGTCATTGATACATTTGATTGGGCTGAACAGCTCTGCATTGAAGCTATCTGCTCGGCACATCAGAAGAAAGGCATTGAAGATTTCGGCTACGGCAACGGCTATGTTTACGAGAAAGAGGATATAGGCAAGTTCCTTAATCTCTTGCAGGAGGTAGTTGACAGCGGTATCAACGTTGTGCTTACGGCTCACGCACAGATGAGAAAGTTCGAACAGCCTGACGAGCTTGGTGCATATGACCGCTGGGAGCTGAAACTTGGCAAGAAAACTTCTTCTCAGATATCGCCTCTTGTGAAAGAATGGGCAGATATGGTGCTGTTTGCAAACTACAAAACATATGCAGTAGCTGTGGATAAGGACGGCAAGAAGTTCAAGGCTCAGGGCGGCGACCGTGTTATGTACACCACACATCATCCTTGCTGGGACGCCAAAAATCGTGACGGACTTCCGCCTGAAATGCCTTTTGAGTATAGTGGTATAGCTCATCTGTTTGCGTATACACAGCCTGCTGAAATGCCTAAGCCTGTTCCTGCACCGACAGTTCAGACAGCACAGCCTACACAGACCGCACAGACTGCCACACAAAAATCTGACGAGCCTCTTACTGATCTCAGCGGCTTTGAGGACGTTGCACCACCTATCGTTATCCCTGATGGCATACCGAAAGCACTTGCGGACCTTATGAGAGCCAACAACGTAAGCGAATCGGATATACGTCTTGTGGTATCTCAGAGAAACTATTTCCCTTATGATACCCCTATCACAAACTATCCTGACGACTTTGTACAGGGCTGTCTGATAGGTGCTTGGGAGCAAATGCTGCCGCTTATCAGAGAAAATCAGAAAGTACCATTTTAAAAGGAGGACAACACTATGGATAATTTTATGGAATACGGCTGGGAAGATGAGATAGTCAACGAGGGTGGGGACTTTGTTCTGCTCCCTGAGGGGGATTATGACTTCACCGTTGCAAAGTACGAACGTGCAAGACACGAGGGGTCGGCAAAAGTGCCGCCCTGCAATATGGCAAAGGTCACATTCACCATTTGGGGTGCAGAGGACAGCGTGGAGATAACAGAGAACTTCTTCCTCTGCAACAAGTTTGAGTGGAAGCTCTCAGCACTTTTCTTGGCACTGGGACTTAAAAAGCACGGTGAACCGCTGAAAATGAACTGGAACGCTATCACAGGCAAAAAGGGCAAGTGTCACGTCTACGTTGACAACTACAAGAACAAGGACGGTGAGGACAGGCAGTCCAACAAGATTAAAAAGCTCTATGCCTATGACGAGAATGTGACTACCGTTCAGCCTGCTCAGACGCAGACACCACAGTATAGTCAGCCTGCTCAGACAGGTGGCTGGAAAGCCGGTGCGTTCTGATGATGAATTTAAGACCATATCAAAACGAGGCTAAGCTTGCTATACTCGAACAATGGTCTGAGGGAATAAACAAAGTCCTTGCAGTTCTGCCCACAGGAACGGGAAAGACAATACTTTTCTCGGCTGTTACGGAAGAATGTGTGCGGCAGGGTAAGCGTGTGCTTATCCTTGCCCACAGGGGCGAGCTGCTCGACCAGGCGGCGGACAAGCTTATGAAGTCAACAGGGCTTGGCTGTGCCACCGAAAAAGCAGAACAAAGCTGTTTAGGCTCTTGGTATCGTGTTGTGGTAGGCTCAGTTCAGACCCTTATGAGAGAGAAAAGGCTCAGGGGCTTTTCGGAGGATTACTTTGGTACCATTATCATTGACGAGGCTCATCACGCTATCTCAGACAGCTATCAGAGAGTGCTTGACCATTTTCCAAAGGCTCAGGTGCTTGGGGTGACGGCTACACCTGACAGGGGCGACATGAAGAACTTAGGCTCTGTATTCGACAGCCTTGCCTATGAATATACCCTGCCGCAGGCTATCAAAGAGGGCTATCTCTCGCCTATCAAGGCTATCACCATACCGCTGAAGCTTGACCTTTCGGGAGTATCAACGCAGGCAGGAGATTTCAAGGCAAGCGATATCGACACGGCACTTGACCCTTATCTTTATCAGATAGCTGATGAAATGCTCAAATACTGCAAGGAGCGTAAGACAGTTGTGTTCCTGCCGCTTGTCAAGACCTCTCAGAAGTTCCGTGATATCCTTATCAGCAAGGGCTTTAATGCCGCTGAGGTCAACGGAGAAAGCACAGACAGAGCGGAGGTACTTGAAGCTTTCGACAAGGGCGAATACAACGTCCTTTGCAACTCAATGCTCCTCACAGAGGGGTGGGACTGTCCGTCAGTTGACTGTGTTATCGTGCTTCGACCAACAAAGGTGCGTGGGCTTTACTGTCAAATGGTAGGCAGAGGCACAAGGCTTTGCGAGGGCAAGAGCGAGCTTTTACTGCTTGACTTTCTGTGGCACACAGAACGCCACGAGCTTTGCAGACCTGCACACCTTATCTGTCAGAACGAAGAGGTCGCAGAGAAAATGACCGAAAACCTTGCCAACGAGGCAGGCTGTGCGGTGGATATCGAGGAAGCTGAAAAGCAGGCAAGCGAGGACGTTGTGGCACAGCGAGAAGAAGCTCTTGCAAAGCAGCTCAAAGAAATGAAAACACGCAAGCGAAAGCTCGTTGACCCTTTGCAGTATGAGATGTCAATACAGGCTGAGGACTTGTCCTCATACGTTCCTGCCTTTGGCTGGGAGTGTGCTCCTGCTACCGACAAGCAGAAAGCTAAGCTTGAAAAGCTGGGCATTTTCCCTGACGATATAGACAACGCAGGCAAGGCAAAGCTTATCCTTGACCGCCTTGAAAAGCGCCGCAATGCAGGACTTACCACCCCTAAGCAGATAAGGCTGTTAGAGAGCAAGGGCTTTGAACACGTTGGCTCTTGGAGCTTTGACAGCGCAAGCAAGATGATAGCCCGTATCTCTGCCAACGGCTGGAGAGTGCCGAGAGATATCGACCCTAAGAACTACACACCTGAGAACTAAGGAGAAGTGAATGGATAACACAAATTTGCTTAAAATGCTTGAATACATAGACCCTGCAAGCTGTGATTATCAGGAATGGGTCAATGTTGGAATGGCTCTCAAACACGAGGGCTATTCCGTGAACGATTGGGACAATTGGTCAAGATCAGACAGCCGTTATCACAGCGGCGAATGTGAACGAAAGTGGCAAAGCTTCAACGGCAATGCTCAGCCTGTGACCGCAGGTACTATCGTGCAAATGGCAAAGGAAAGAGGATACAGCCCCCGTGAGTTTCAGGCATACGATTGGGACGGCGAGATAGTCGCAGAAGAAAGCAGTCCCCTTGTAAATGGTGGTGAGGGCATACCGATCACCGAGCCTGCCCAATGGGATCCTGTCAAGGAGATAGTCACATATCTTGAAACGCTCTTTGAGGCAGGAGAGAATGTCGGCTATGTTACTCAGTCGTGGGAAACAGAAAAGGACGGCAAGACCAAATATCTGCCCACAAAGGGCTGTTGCGACCGCACGGCAGGGGAGCTTATCAAGCTGCTTGGTGAATGTAACGGCGACATAGGTGCGGTGTTCGGTGACTACAAAGAGGAAGCAGGAGCGTGGATACGTTTCAATCCTCTTGACGGCAAGGGCGTAAAGAACGAGAATGTAACAGACTACCGCTATGCTCTTGTTGAAAGCGACAGTATGCCCATAGAACAGCAGAACGCCGTAATGAGAGAGCTTGAACTTCCTATCGCTGCGCTTGTATACAGCGGCGGAAAGAGCGTTCACGCTATCGTTAAGATAGACGCTCCAAACTATGATGAATACCGCAGGCGTGTTGATTTTCTTTACAAGGTCTGCAAGGAAAGCGGTCTTGAGATAGACAAGCAAAACCGCAACCCCTCACGTCTTAGCCGTATGCCCGGTGTGATGAGAAACGGCAAGAAGCAGTTCATTATTGACAAGAACATAGGCAAGGAAAGCTTTTCGGAATGGAAAGACTACATAGAAAGTATCAATGACGATCTCCCTGACCCTGAGAGCCTGAGTGCTGAGTGGGATAACCTCCCCGAGCTTGCTCCGCCACTTATTGACGGCATTCTCAGGCAGGGTCACAAAATGCTCATTGCAGGTCCGTCAAAGGCAGGCAAGTCATATGCACTTATCGAGATGTGTGTTGCAATAGCTGAGGGTGTAAAGTGGTTAGGCTGGCAATGCACCAAAGGCAAGATACTGTATGTCAATCTGGAGCTTGACAGAGCCTCTTGTCTGCACCGCTTCAAGGACGTATACAATGCAATGCACCTAGAGCCGGAAAACCTCAGCAGCATAGACATATGGAATTTACGAGGTCACAGCGTACCAATGGACAAGCTTGCACCAAAGCTAATACGCCGAGCAAGCAAGAAAAACTACATTGCCGTGATAATCGACCCTATCTACAAGGTCATAACAGGTGACGAGAACTCAGCAGACCAAATGGCACACTTCTGTAACCAATTTGACAAGGTATGCACAGAGCTTGGCTGTGCGGTCATATACTGTCACCACCATTCAAAGGGTGCACAGGGCGGCAAGCGTTCAATGGACAGAGCAAGCGGTTCAGGAGTATTCGCCCGTGACCCTGACGCACTTCTTGACCTTTCAGAGCTTGACATCTCAGACAGCCTTTACAAACAGCAGGAGGACGAAACTGTATGCCGTATCTGCGAGGACTGGATGAGGAGATTTTACAGAAACACTGATGATCTTTGTTCGCAGGACGATCTTGTTACGCCGTCAAGAATGCTGGAGATAACACACAAGTATCTGCACCCGAACTCATACAAGCTTATGATGACCGACATAGACAAGGCTAAGCTTGCGGTAAGAAACCGCACAGCGTGGCGTATAGAGGGTACGCTGAGAGAGTTCCCGAAGTTTGCACCTCTCAATATGTGGTTTGATTATCCTGTTCACAGAGAGGATACTGTGGGCGTGCTTAAAGACTGCGAGGTAGAGGACAGCGCACCGAATTGGAAGAAGAATTTCAGCAAGAAGAAGACCAATGAGGACCGCAGCAAGGAGCGCAAGGAGAGCATTGAAACAGCTTTCAGCGGTGTGCAGGAGAATGGCAAGTGCCGCATTTCTGAGTTGGCGGAGTATCTTGCAGTTACCGAAAAAACAGTGCGTTCATACCTTAAAGAGCATGGTGGATTTTGGATAGATGGCGGTGAATGCGGCTTAAAGAAGTGAGTGAAAGAAAGGAAAAAGTCGAGAAAATTTACTTTGAAACGGAAAAGAAAAAATCGAGTAAGCGTAAGGAAAATATCGGTGTTTTCCTTAGGAAGAAAATATCGACAAAATACCGACTTTTTCCCGAGGGAAGAAAAAGTATATTATTACATAATATATATTTTCGGGCATAAGCCGCCCGAAAATCTATTCTGAAATAATTAGGCGGCTAGCACACCGACCGCACGAGAGGAGCAGATAACAATGACTGAATTTTTTATGGCAATGATACCGCCGACAGCTACGGCTCAGGAACACAAAGTAACTGTGAAAAATGGCAAGCCGATATTTTATGACCCACCCGAAGTAAAGGCGGCGAAAGAAAAGCTCATGGCAAACCTTGCAAGGCACAGACCGCCTGAGAAGTACGCCTGTGGGATAAGGCTCATAACAAAGTGGCTGTTTCCTAATGACGGCAAACACAAGGACGGAGAGTACAAGACCACCAAGCCTGACACGGATAACTTACAGAAGATGTTCAAGGATTGCATGACAAAGCTTGACTTCTGGACTGACGACCAGCTTGTGGCAAGTGAGATATGCGAAAAGTTCTGGGCAAACACGCCCGGCATTTATGTGAGGATAGAGGAGCTATGACGATACACGAGGTAAAGAAAAGTCTTGGACGCAGGGTGAGCTACAACGGCTCTGATTGCTACGAGCTGACAGGGTGCATTATCCGCAAGAGCAGAAAGACAGGTCAGTTTTTCTATCAGGCGGAGATCGCTGACAAGACTTGCGGCAATACGTTGGTGTATTGTAGGCTGGCGGAGTTGAGATGCGAGAATGAAACACACTGACCACACCCTCTGCTGGCACTGCCGTCACGCAGTACCCACAAAGGATAAGATAACAGGAGAATACCTCACAGGCTGTGCATGGTCCATAGACCGCAGACCTGTTGAGGGTTGGAGGACGTGTCAGCACAGAATGTACGAGGCGCAAAAGGGCGGCATCATACATTCGTATACTGTGACGGAATGTCCTGAGTTTGAGGAGGGATAACAATGGCTGATAAATACATTAAAGTTGCTAGCTTGAAAAATAAACTTAATTATATTTTTAGAAACTATGGCACATCAAAGGTTATTAGGGATAAGGTAAACGAGGCGATAAAAAGCGTTCCGTGTTATTTTAAAGCAGAATTTGACACAACTCTTGAAGTTGCAGACGTGCAGGAGGTCAAGCACGGATATTGGAAATTTCACAAAAAAACAAAACTCGTGCCAGCCAATAAGGTTGGCATAAAAGAAGAATACACTAATGGTCATGATTGTACTGTCGTTGACAATACAAATGTCAACAAGAAAATCATGATTATGAAAAAACGTATAACATTAAAAATTCCTATATGTTCGGTCTGCGGTTGGTGTGGGCATGATGAATGCGATGCAACGCCATACTGCCCTAACTGCGGTGCGAGAATGGGCGGTGAGACCAATGACGAATAAACAGTACACAAGGTATAAAGCAATCGAAGAAGAAATTTCACCTATAAAGAGATTTCTTAAAGGCTGTCAGCCTAGTCTCAGCCCGTGGTTGATCTTGACCATTATGAAACCGAAGCTAAAAATCAAGAGAAGAAAAGTATATTGGTCAGATGTTCACGAGATTGAAGTTCCTGATGAATTGCGAGAAAGAATAGTAAAGGTCATCGAAGGATATGTCGATGAAAAAGAAAACGAGCAAAAAAAGTTATGAAAGAGGTGATACCAATGCGTGAAATACTTTTCAGGGGTAAATGTATAGATAACGGCGAATGGGTTCAGGGCTATCCCTGCCGCTATGGTTGGATAGGAAAAGAAAAAGACTATATCATTCCCGATTATGCAAGTGCATTATATACAGCCGAAGTTGACCCTGAGACAATCGGTCAATATACAGGTCTGACAGACAAGAACGGCAACAAGATTTTTGAAGGAGATATCGTTTGGAGAGATTACGACGGAGATATCGTTTGGAGAGATTACGACGGAGATATCGTTTGGAGCGATTACGAAGAAGAACGAGGTGTTGTACAGTGGGATGATGATACGGCTAAATTTATCATAACCTTTTCTACATTCACAGTTGACTTTGAAAACATTTACGGAGGTGCATTTGAAATCATCGGAAATATTTACGACAACCCCGAACTCTTGAAAGGTGGTATATAAATGGACATCAAAAAAATCATAAATAACTTTGTTGACGCACACGCAGACGAAATTGAAGCGGCAATCCGTTCTGCGTTGGCAAAAGAAAAACCAATAAGCGAAATCGAAGTAGGAGACCACTTTGAATACAAAGGTCTTGAATGGGTTTGCCTTGACACAAACAACATCACAACTGTATTCGCTATAACAGCTAAGATAATCGCCAATATGCCGTTCAGCGATAAATATGAGGACGGTTGTAACAACTGGAGAACGTCATCTCTAAGAAAATGGCTTAATGGTGATTTCCTTAACAAAAACCTCAACGAAAATGTTCTACTGCTGTCCCCCTCTATTATGACGGCAGATAGTGGCGATGATAAATATGGCATTACCGCCGATTATGTTACACTCATCGATTGTGATCAGTACAGGAAATACAGAAAATTCATGCCTAAGTATGATGACTGGGTATGGACACTTACCCCTCGTTCTTGTGGCGTCGGCAACGCCAGCTACGTGCGTAACATCAATCCGTCAGGAGAGTTGTACGACAGCCTCAGCATTGCGAGCAGCGCCAGCGGAGTCGCCCCGGTTTGCTTATTTAATTCACAGGCACTTAGGGCTGAATATTCCGGCGTCAGATGAGTTTATAGGAGGGATAAAAGTGAAAACACACAATCTGAAACTTAACACAGAATTTTGCGACGCTGTTCTGAGCGGTGAGAACACGCAAAACATGAGATATCAGGGAACATATACCCTCATATGTTGTGCTAGGAATAAGGGAGGAATAAGAATGAAACGTTCAGAGTTAGAAAAATATTTAGGTCAGAAGGTTGAGATAAAACTTTTTGACGGTGATATCTTAAAGGGCATTCTGCATAAGACAGGTGAAGAACAATTCAAGGATAACCTTAGCTTGTATTTGCCTCAAAAACGTTATTTTATGACTGATGATGTTGGGTCTTGCATAAGTTGTTTGTTTCGCAGTTCCCACGTTGTTTTACTTAGGGTGATAAGCAATGCCGAAATGTGATACCTGCACGCACAAGCGCTCCTGCATTGACGGAGCAAATTACAGATATGCAGCTAAGTGCAAAAGATACAGAAAGGAGATAGCCTATGGAAAGAAACGACCCTATGACCATGCCACGCCTGAAAGCCTACCGCAGGAACGCCGCTGCCATTGAGGATATCAAAGCAGAGCTTTCAGGCAAGTACGTTGCCGACAGTATCAGCGTATGCACACCGCCGTCCTACACGCCCCACAGCACACGCATAGACGGCTTTCTGCCGAGCGGTGATACACTTTCGCTACTGTGCGAGCAAGCTCGGCTAGAGCGTGAGCAGAGGGCTGTTGAGGAGTTTATCAAGGGGATAGAGGATAGACAGATGAGAAAAATCTTTGTACTCAGGTTTGTAAAAGGCTTGACTTGGATACAGATAGGACACAGGGTCGGAGGCACAGCGGACGGCTGTAGAATGGCGGTCAAAAGATTTTTGCAAAATGCTTAAATATGTTCGCTCTGTTCGTTTTACCTATGCTATAATTTAAACTGAGGAAAGTGTAGATGTACCTCAGACTTGTACTTTCATTGAAGTCACCTCCAATTTTCTAAGCCCCGAAAGGGGCTATGCAGAACGTGAGTGCATGAGCTTGCGGTCTGCTCCACCATTTACAAAACTCCTTATAATATTTTTCACAAGGGCGGCTGCATTTTGCGGTCGCTTTTGCGTTGCACGGAGGTATACAATGCCGATACCAAGACCAGACCGAAGCGGCTCTCATCAACAGCAGTTTCGTATCAACAAGAAAAAGATATACGCCACGCAGACAGTCTGCGGTATCTGCGGAAAGCCTGTTGACTTTTCACTGAAATATCCGCACCCACTGTCGGCTTGCATAGATCACATTATCCCCATAGCAAAAGGCGGTCACCCGTCGGCTCTTGAAAACCTCCAGCTTGCACATTGGTGTTGCAATCGTCAGAAATCTGATAAGCTTGTGGTAAAACAGGTGTTCGACCAAAAGGTAGAAGCCGTATCCAACCGTGTTTTGCCGCAAACTTTTGATTGGAAGTCGATTTAAGCACGAATTTCCACGAAATTTCCAAATTTTTGAGCATATGGGGGCATACCAC
>OIZE01000461.1_pt1 | contig 33010 bp, 38 predicted proteins | sample 1588421 | NCBI WGS metagenome assembly OIZE01 (sample SAMN03283251) | human gut metagenome | biome: human-associated habitat; material: feces | host: Homo sapiens | place: USA | collected 2013 | reverse complement strand
TGCCATACTTTGATTCATCCTTCATTCCAAGTATCACGGTGAACCATTCTGCTGTTGCTGAAATAACACCTGTCAGCCCTTTCCAAAATAAAATAATTGATCTTTTCATATGCCCTTCATTTTAAGCTTCTACTTATTTTCCTCCTCATCAAAGGCTTCATCTGCCAATCTACCATAGCAACCAAGACGTTCTTCCTTTGACATAGGTTCTGCACAAAAAGCAGCCTCATGTTTCATTTGAGAAAGACGAGAAAAGAAATTCATACGGGTCGTGGTGTCTTTGCGCATGGAAGCACGTGTCCCTTCTGAACTATAATCAAAATTACGAGCATTGCGGATAGACATTGACGAGGCTACTTCTACAGAATCCTGATTGGCACCCATGTATGTGAATGTCCATCCCTCTGTGCGGAGCTTTTCTACAAGAGATTTGATACTTCCTCCATCGTACTCCTTGGAGGCGTTTTCCATACCATCTGTGATGATGGTTACAACAACGGTTACATCATCCATATCTTTGACATGATTGCGCATGGCTGTGATTGTGAATCCCATGGCATCATAAAGTGGAGTGCAGCCGCAAGGAGTATAATCCTCCATTGTCAAGGAATGCGCTTTGGCAACAGGTACTCTGTCAAACACCTTTCGCATCTCGCAACTACAGAATGTTACCAATGACACGAAATGCTCTTGGGTATCGGCAAATTTCTCTTGCGCCTTCTTGATTCCTGCCAGAGTCTCGTTGAAACCATCAACGGCAGCCTTGCGAATACATTCCATCGAACCGCTGCGGTCGAGGATTATCACATTGAAGACCTGAGTCTTCTGATTGGTTGGTTTATTCTCCATTTTGTATAATATATAGTTGTTTTTGTGTTATTGTTATTCTTCAATCTCTCTCATTGCTTTGTAAAAAACAGAACGTATTTGAGCGATGATGTCTAATGAATGTTCAAACTGTGAATAGAGACACTCCTCATCACAATAATAGAACTCGCAACTGGCTGTTACACTTTTCAACGTCTTGTCTATAAAGACCTTTGCCAAGGTTACATCTCGTGTCAGTTTGTTGCACACGGTGAGCGTCTTGATTTCTTCTCCCTCATTCATATCGTAAAACTGAGGAAGCATGACCACCAGATATTTGGATTCCTCTTGTTGGGTTCCAAGTACATAGATAGTCTTCATCTGACAGCAAAACACTATGTCGCCATCATCATCCACCTTAGGCTTGTAGCCCATGACTTCAAGCGTGGATTTTACCAAGTCTCTTTTCTTCATAATATTGCCCTCCATCTATCATTCATTACTTCCGTCAGTTGTTGACTCGCAACCTTCCGTATCATCATCGGATGAAATTTCAATCTCGCGCAATGTGTTACGAGCGAATACCAGTCCTGCCTCCAATTGGTAAATCATACGAGGTATGATTGTTTCAAGATCCTCCCCTCCGAATAGTTCACGCTCATAAAAGAGCCACATACCGCCACCTAAAGTATATGCCTTTACATATTTTAATGTTGAGTTTATCTTTTCCTCTAAGATACAGTATTGAGCGGCATTGTTCTCGTCATAGTCATGAAAACCAGGAAGAGCAATGGACAGGAAATTCTCGTCATTCTCATTGTACATATAGAGAAAGCGTATACCCTCATAGTCAAATACATACCCCATGCCATCTGCATCCTCCAACTTAAAACCAAGGTTGGCAAATGCTTCTAAGATTTTTTCTTTCATAATCGTCTATTTTTAATGTTTTACAATTTTATCTGAAACCGATGCTGACGTGCTTACAACCTTCGTCTTTAGGAGAGAACTCGCTGCGTAAACGCTCATATTCACGTATGTCACGGTTGTTTACCGATGGGCTACGCCTTGCGATAATCTCCTCAAGTTGTGTTTGCGTAATTTGACGCAGTTTTCCGTCTCGGCAGTTTATGGCTTCATTGAACTTCTTACGTGCCGCTGATTTAACGATGTAGGTAATATCACTGCAATTATAGCCTTCCGTCAGGTTGGCAAGCCGTTCGGTGTCTATAGTTTCGTCTTGCGGTAATTTCGACAGCTCCAATGAGAACAGGCTCATACGTGCATCCTTATCTGGCATATCCACATATATAAGTTCGTCTATGCGTCCTGTTCTTAGCACAGCTCTGTCAATACGTTCTGGGTGATTTGTAGCAGCAAGCACATAAACGCCTTTGTCAGAAGCATTGTTGAGCATGCAAAGGAACTCGTTCACCTCACTGTCATAATGCTGATTGGCTTCATCTCCTGTTCGCCGAGGCACCATAGCATCAAATTCATCAAAGAAGAGTAAGGTAGGAGCATTTTTCTCGGCATCTTTGAACACTTCGCCTATTTTCTGCTGTGTACCATGTACCCATGTGCAAGCTAAATCATCAGGTACCACCTTTATGAAGTGAATCCCGACCTCTTCTGCCATTTTCTCTGCAAAGAACGACTTGCCACATCCTGCCGGACCATAGAAGAGCATGGATGGAGGACGGATGCCGTAAACATCTGCCAGTTCTCTATTCTGGAGAACATTGACAAATTCTTCTCTCACCATCTGTTTCAATTTGTCCATTCCTGCGACATCATTGAAACCATGCCCTTGCTTCCTAATCATTGTTTTCTGGGCATGTTGAACGGATGCGTCTGTTGTTTTTGCTTCTTTATCGTCTGTCGTCATAGGATGCTGTCCGTTGATGCGACGGAACCATTCTTTTTCAGTCTTTGAAGTTTCCATCTGTCTGTCCTCCATTTATTTTGTTATACCTTTGTATTTCTATGTATAAGGAGAGTGGAAAGCAACCTCCATCTATCACTGACTGAAAATAAAAATCCCCTCAACTCATTTGAATATGTATCAATTGATGTTGAGGGGATGGAGGATAGTCTTTGTTGTCCTGTCAATCTTTTCACCGATAACTAATCCCTTACCAATGTCCGCTTCCATTGTCCTACGAGACGTTTGCATCCTTCTTCTATGTGGTGTGCAACACGTTCGTACACATCTGCCGACTGCCAATGAGGATCTTCCACAGGCTCGTCTATATTGAATGCCATCTTATTGAATAGCCCAACTCTATCCCAATGGTTATAATCCAGTTCTTTGGTGATTGCGTTACGATGACGCCCTTCAAAGACGATAATACAGTCTGCATCCATCAGGCTCTCATGAGTCATGTGCGTCGTGGTACCTAATAGACTATAGCCCATTCGTCGTGCCATCTCTACCATGACCGTATCACGAGGATTCTTGCCCCAATCCAATGTTCCAAGCGAGAAGGTTTCAATTTCTTTCATACCCTCCTTGTCCAAAAGTGCTTTTGTCACACACTCAGCAAATGGTGAACGGCAGGCATTACCTGTGCATACAAAGCAAACTTTATACGTGTTGAATTTGTTCATATAATATTGAAAGTTTTGGGCATCTTCACGCCACCATTACTGTATGTTATCATAATTTTAGTCTTTATAGTTGTTCGTGTATTCCCTTATGATTTTACAATTTTGTTCTCCTTGTTCTTACCAATATGCCACCCATTGCACCATGCACACTTATATACGGAGAAGTGTACGCCATGTTTCTTACCCATCGCTTCAGCTGCACGTAATGCAACTTTCTTTGTGGGGTAGGAAATCTTTGGCTTACCCGTGCGTCGGGATATATGGCTGTATCGGCTGAATATACCAAAAGCATTGTGCGTGACGAAAATATTACGCCAAGCCCCTTTTCTCGTTAACTGATTCCAAACAGCTAATATGCAATTTCTTATGTCCATAAATGTATTTTTAGAGATAGTAGAAATTCTCATAGTTGAATGCAGACAATGGGGTCTTTTCTTCATCCATAGCCTTCATCCTTTCTGGTATTTCATGAAATGACGTATTCTCATCAAGCAATTGGCGCAATTTTAGAAACATCGTTCGATTGGATATCGCTATCTCTTCTTGCGTTGCTATGATGCCATACTCATCCGCTTCATGTTGCTCAGAGATTATCATGCCAGAAAATAAGCCATGTATGCCTTCTGCTTGTGCGAACAAATTAGCGTGGCACCATATCCCGACAAGGTTACTGCCGTGCTTGCGTAGATAAAAAGCATGTGGGTGTCCTACAATTATCTTGTCAAACTCATTCTTTGTGTCATCTTCACGATAGTAGAGACCCTTGTCTGACCCATGTCCGAGCAACAGGATTCTATTGGTAGTAGATGTATGATGCAATAGATGCCCGATTTCACGATTAGAACAATCTTCTGTCACAACTTGTGCTCCAAGTCCTTTGTAAAGAACTTGGAGTATAGTTGTTGTTCTATCTTCTGGATGAATCACTAACATAGTTCAATTTCATTTTTATACCTTTCTCATTCAATATTTCACCTCTCACATCGTCTGTTTTACAGAGATATAAGTCATATCCAATGGCTGTAATATCACGGTATCTTGGAGGAGTGATAATCTTTCCACTTGATGACATCAACCCGAACCAGCCAACTTCTGCCTCATACAACTTGCTGTCTTTTGACAAATCGTAGGTTCAGCTTCCGCCGTCTCACCTGTCAGTTTCCCCTCATCGTCATAATTCTCTGCTGTCGTATAGCGTATTTCGTCTGTGTTATACAATATTCCGTCAACGGTACTTATAACTTCTGACATGCTTTTCTATACCACCAACAGAGCTTTGGCGGATATCGGAAAGGGGTTGCGTATAAACTTCTCTAAACATGTCGCTTAATTTTGATTAGTTACTTATAATCGGATGGATAAAAGCGGCTATAGTTTTGTACTTGTAACAGATGTTGTCTATGCAGCCATATATTGCAGTTCCAACCAACAGTAACATCAGTGTCGCAAAACTTCCACCTACAACACGACGGAAAAATTTCCCATACCTTGATTCGTCACGCATTCCAAGGATTGTCGTAAACCATTCTGCCGTAGCAGCAATAATGCCTGTCAATCCTTTCCAGAACAGGACTATCGCTCTTTTAATCGTTATCTTCTTTGTCTCCATGTTTATATGATTTTTGTATTACTAACTTTATCTATGAACATAGAGAGGAATAAACAAACATTTCTATCATTGACTCACTTGAAGATATTTAAGCACGCTGTCCCAATCAGGAAAGTCTTCACTTCCAAAGCGAAGCCATTCTCCATTGAAGCCACTTGTTCCATGTTTCCCTCTATCGTCAATGATATAGTCGCCTCTGAGCAAATTCTTGTGGTGCGAGAGAATGAGACGTTTGCAATAGTACTTATCTAGATATCGGTTTACCCATTCCACTTTATCTGACCATGTGGTTGGATTGCTCCAAGGAGAGGTGGAGAGGATATAAACGTCATACTTGCCACTTTGCTGTAAGGCAGACATTGCTTCGACTGCACCTTTAATCGGTGTTAAATAAGAAACGATGTTTGGCACTTCATTATATCTTCCAGCATACTCCTTGCGAAGCTCATCGCCAATTAGTTCCAATCCTGCATGAAAATCCATCAGCACTCCGCCCATATCAACATAGACTATCTTTTTCTTCGTTGTTTTCTCTTGTTCCAAGTCTTCATGTTCATATGTGACAGACTTCTCGATAAGTTCTTGTGTCTTATCCCGCTTGTCATAGTTGTCACGTAACTCAGTCAAGATTCCACACAGTTCCGTTGGTGTCAATATAGTCTTGTATGAATTGTTCTCACCTGTTAAATGTGCCAACAACATTCCCCTTGTCTGCATCAATGCAGTACGGAATCGTTCGCTTTGCTCAAACATGGCTTTATAAGCACGATGAATCAAATCTTGGTATTTATCGCTTTGTCTGTCAATAGCCTGTCCTTTCCACCATACTATTTGGTCTGTCTGCCACGATGTTACGCTCATCTTTCTGGCATTACCACCTTTCATGCTGCATATCTGACGCTGCTTATTGATGTCTTGTCTCTTCAACGATTGAAGAAATCCCTCCATGCTGCCACATATCATGCCGTCGAAACGAAAACTGTTGCTGCACAGGTTGCTCAATACGTTTGAAGGATAAGCACCGTTTGAACGTATATCCAAAGTGTTAGTCTCAGGATTATACATATCTTTCAACTCATGCCCATTGCGTGAAGTTGCCTTATAATTCTCTTCTAACATACAATTTAACTTCTTTCAAAACACACTTTACAGTTACACATCTTTCTTCGTCAAATTCCCATTATTCAAAATTTTATTGCCAAATTTTTCCTCAAACTCTGTAACGACATTCTTAAAATGCGGAGTCAAGCGATTGAAGGCTTCTTTGTACATTTCTTCTGGTACTCCAAAGTAAGCCTCGGCAATAGAGCCAGTTATACAGGCAAGAGTGTCACTGTCACCACCAATGCTTACAGCATTACGTATGCAGTTCTCAAAGTCGTTGCCATCAAGGAATGCTACGATAGCTTGTGGAACTGTGTCTTGGCAGATTCCTCCCCATTTATACGTATCACGAATCTCGTCACAGGTGAAGTTCAGGTTATAACCAAAACGTGTAGATATTTCGCTCCTTATCTTTTCTTTGCCAAACCCTTTCCTGCCTAAAAGAACACAAATCGCTGTAGCCTGTGCGCCCTTAATACCTTCAGGGTGATTATGGGTACTCTCTGCCGAGTGTTTTGCATATTCAAGGACATCCTCGATGGTATTAAAAGCCCATCCTACAGGTCCGACACGCATTGCACTACCATTACCGCAACTTGTATATGGTTCAAAATTTCCATTTTCAGCTTGCCATAGCCATTTCTGGAAGCCACTACCATATCCTCCCAAAGGATGTGGATAGTTTGCCCCATACCTATAATAATACATACCGCTGTCACTTTTGCTTGCACCTTCGAGAATCCATTTTGCTGTAGCGATTGTCAATATACTATCATCTGTATAGCCAGACCTATCCGAGAACAACGAGAAATCCTTTGTCTTTATATTGTGGAATTCATATATACTTCCCACAATGTCCCCTATAATACTTCCTATCATAATTTTTATTTGATTACATTATTTGAACATGAACATTCTATATCAGGCTATTTTAACGACTCAATATATCTTTTGATTTTGGGGTGGTTAATAGGATAGATATGAGACGAATAATGAATGGCATGATCATTTATGCCTATTTTCTTTTCTTCTCCTGTCTTGGTATTTCTCGACAACCATGATATGAATTTTGAACCGTCGGAATATTCCTCAACCTCTGGTTCACTAATTACCTCCCATATTATAACTACCCCCAGTCGTGATATAGAGCCATATACCTCTGCAAATATGGCACCTATATGAATGTCCATAATGCCATAAACTGTCTTTACTTCCATTTTTCTTATAAATTCTCGTATTTCCTCAATATTTCCTTGACATCATTCATCGGCTGGAATGGAACTATAATCTCCAAGTCCTTGTTGATGATGCAATATATCTTTTCTTCGTCATTGTCTTCCATGCCGAAACCATCTTCGTCAGCAAAGTATCGTCCATCGGGATATACTGTCCAACAGATTGCGCAAACGCCATTTCGGAAATTATCATATCTGCCAAACCAATATCGAACCCATTTGCAACCATTGAAGTCAGGACACCCCTTATTGGTCGCATCAAAATCAATCTCATTGTCTGCGACAAGAAGTGTTCCGTCTTCACTAACAAGCTGACGTGCCTTGCCTGTTTCTTTATTGATGATGGTGTAACTTCTACCTTTCCCACTAAGCACAGCCATATTCTCACCTATATCATAGGCATCCTTGAAATTAGTCTTATCCATAGCTTCTATGTTTTATTTGTTGTAATAATTCTTTTCCCTAAAATTATACACATTCTATCAGTATAGCCGTATAGTTATCATCTCCTTGTTTCTCACAAAGAAAATCGAACACGTCAAGAACATCTTCTAATGGTTTGTCATCCATCATCCGTGCTTGCAAGATGTCGGGAGCCATGCTCTTATACAGTCCGTCAGAACAAAGCAATATTCTGTCACCTGCTTGAAGCTTGATTTGTTGGATGTCTGGCACAGCTACTTCGGGGCGATAGGAAAAGAAACATTTGGTAACGATTTCCCATCCAAAGTCAAGGCGGACATGGTCTTTCGACTGATAGAACAGTCCTTCTTCGGGTCTTTGCACATAGCAACGGCTGTCGCCAATGTGTGCAATGGTCGCCACATCATCCTCTATGCTTGCCATAACCATTGTTGTCCCCATCTCTGCATGATGAAGTTCATATGCTTTTTTGTCAATAGCACAGCTTGCTTTCTTGCAAGCAAGTTTTACTTTTGAATCACAATCGGGCGTACCGATATGTTTCTTCCAAAAGTCAGATATGGTATTGCATACTGTTTCACTGGCGGTTTCTCCAAAAGAATGACCACCCATACCATCACAGACAATTCCCATAAATCGATTATTGTCGGACATATCAATGACATTGAAGGCATCCTCATTATTATGCCTTCTTCCAGTCTTGCTTATCGTTGCATATTTTATCTTCATATCACGTTCTTTTGAGGTTATGATAATATAGAGGCAAATGTAACCTCTTATCTATCTGTAACGTAGCTTTTTCTATTATATTATTCTTGATGTTGTCATTTTTACCACTTGATGAATCTTTCCAACTTTGGTTTCAAGTCCTCATGCTTGGAATAGTCAAACACCAAATACTTGTTAGTTTTTTTGAAAGGTATGACCGCATGATATTCACCTGCCGCAAAGCAATCTATCTGATATGGATGATAAGTCAAGACAATGCCTTCTGGTAATACAGCAAAGTGAGTCAAAGGAAAGTCTTTCTCCGTGAATGGCTTTTCGTTGAACCCTTTCCATCCAGCCCATTCGTCACAAGAATAATTATGAACAAGCAATGACTGCATGACCTCATCCATACCGCTTGTATCAACCATAGGACAATGGAAAGAGAATATACAATGTGTAAAATCCTCCCACGAACTTTCTCGTTCATAGCAGAAATCATATTCCTTCTTCAAACTTTCCAAAACCAAATGTCGAAAATACTGCATCTGGGATGGTTTTACAGAATTGCCGACATCTAACAATCCACTTCTTCTCTTGTCGTAAGTGATATAATATTCACGAGGTAAATCGTGAAGTCCACCATTGTACAGGCTTGCTCTATAATAGTAGGTAGTGTAGTCATTACAATCTGCCACTTTCCTCACTCTTATATCGCAAGTCATCCTTACCTCCAACGTATCTTCTATTTGAAATTCTGCCCGACAGAGTTTTTCCCACAACACACCATATTCATCCAAAGAATGCAGCATGTCATTTGACGAAGTACACTTACCAACTGGAATGTCCCTATTGTTTTCCAACTGATAAAACGCATCGTCCCTAATAGCAGCCATCATCCATTCTCGAATAGCCTTATCTGCTTCTGTTGTGTCTTTGGGAATCTCCAAATCCACGCTAAATCCAGCATCCATTCTTTCGTACTTGTTCCTTGGTTTGATATGGTAGTCTTTTATCAACCTCTCAACAGACACGTCATTTTCTTTATCTTCCTTTTTGGCATAATATAGGTCGCTGAATGAAACGTCTATTGTTTGCGCTCCTGCTACCAAAATAACCATGTCTTCATCCTTTAGCTTGCGGCAAAACACATCTTCTTGAAGACCTATCCATTTTCCATCTGAGAAGCAAATAGTATCAGAACTTGCAAAAAGACGTAAGTTGTTCCATTTGCCAAGATAGTATAGTCCTGTTGCACTACAAGGAGGTGAGAACAACACCTTTTTGTTCTTGATGTCGTAAATCTCTTTGTCATCCAGACTCACATAGCCAGTTGTATTGGCAATAGAAGTTATATTCGACGCTCCAATTAGAGGATAATAGAAACCATTACGCTCATATTTCAAAAGATAATAGGGAGTTCTATCGTCTGAATTAGTATAGTTCCAGACGATAAGCAGACTATCGCCAATCCTTTCCCTTATATCAAAAGTATCACCATCAAGCGTCATTTTTTCGTCGTCAACTATTGCTCCCTTTAGACCGACACCTATTTTCAAATCCGAACATGACAATAGGGACAGGTATATCACGATTACCGCCAATACAATGTGAAAATTTTTGTTCGTCATCGCTTATTATGCCATTATATAACCATAAGTTTATAATTGAATCAGCATTCTCTTGTGATATGTCATCATTTTCCATATCTTCATCTGTAAGCAAGTCCAATTCGTTAGGGAAATTTCTGACATCGAACCAACATAATTGTTCATTACGATACACTATGTATATCTCTCCATCGTCAAATTGTTTTGCTCCGACAATTGGACCTTTTATTATACACTCAGAGACTATATGATTGTCTTTGACTGCAATTATCTTAGCAGAATCGTCTCCTAATAGTTGCCAAAAATAAGACATAGAGTCTATGGTCGCAATACTGTCGCCGTATTGATTACTGCTGTCTGTGCTACCATTTGCCGTACATCCTGACAATATGATTGTCAGCATACAGATAACTCCGAGTATTTTTGAACTTTTATGCATCGTATTCATTATCTTCTCCATAACTATGCCACTCTTCATTTTACTGATTCTTATTCTGTTTCCATTTGTTGTGGTTTTACAATCAACTCCAATCGTTTAATATCATCCTCTGTCAGTTGAACATTTCCACCGCTATGATAATAGTTAAGTACTCGTGCTGCACCTTTTCTTCCAAGCATAGCATGCTCTTCAGCTTTCATATAGTATTCTATGGCAAGTTGTTCCTCTGTCTCACCATTTTCCTCTGTTTCATAATAGAGGTTGCCAAGAAGGTTGTAAATAATCGGCACTTGTTCAGCAATAATGGCAAATTTGTCAGCATCGGATTTTACCACAGGTTTTCTATCGGGAACTATCAAGAAGATTTCCGCCAATGAGCAACCTTTATCCGCAGCCTCTTTGATAAGCCTTTTTGCCGTGATAGTGTCACCTTGATCCATCATGACAAAGGCGAGAAGCGTTTGGGCTTCTGGACTGTCATTTCCACGAAGGACTTGTATCACGCTGTCTGCACTTTCTGGAATATATGACTTATATCTTTCCATCAACATGAACAAAGTTTTGTATTCATGCTCATTAGGCAAATCTTTGAAATAGTCTTCCATTGTTTGAATACCACCACGTTCCTCTGCAATAGCCGTCATTGTTATCATACCCAACAAATCCTTCTTTACTCCAAAGCCGTCACGATAACAGTCAGCCAGTTTCAAATAGGCCTTACTATCTCCCCATCGTGCTTGATGAAGCAAAGAGGCAATAGAGTCTTGTGGCGTAGCAACGACAACACTTTTCTTTTCCGACAACTTTTGTGAAGCCAATGTATCTTCCATCGTCTGCTGTTCCGAGCAACTAACAAAGGCCAACATCATTATTATGTATAAACACCAATTCTTCATCTTTCAATACCCTTTATTTGTGTCGGGCGCAACTTCTAAAATTCGTCTCTTGTTTTATCCAAAAGTTCTTTGGTCAGTCTCTTGCTTTTATTATCAGCAATACACATGTGTTCTTTTAAGTTCTTCTTGACAGCACAAATTCCCAGTTTTCCTTTCTTGTAGCCATTGACAAGTCTCCTGATATTATTAAGTTTGACCTCCAGTAACCAGTTGAATAACACTCCTTGTTCACGTGGCAAATCGGAATACCATTCATCTATTCCCTCACGATGCTCACGATAGGTTGTCAAGGTGAACGTATAATCATCATGAATTAATTTGATGATTTCTCTATCGTTGCACAAGTCAGCCAACTGCTTGTAGGCTTCTATTAATCGATAGTCTGTTGGCATAACAGAATGCCATGCTGCACAATTCATATCAGATTGGTTGCCACCGCTGTAAACATTCATAATGCCGTCAATCACATGAAACAACTTCTCATAACCATCAGGAACTATCCATTTGCCTCCAGTTGTTTCGTAGAAGTTTTTCATTTGTAATTTTGCCACTTCATGCCATACGAATGACACATCTGCCTCATCCATACCTGAGTTTACCATACTTGCATACGAGGAAATCAAGGCTATGACAGTCGGGATAGTATCATTGTAAGCCTTATTAAGATCTTTGTTATAGAACTCTGTACCCAAATGTAAGTCCTCCAACTTATAATTCTTAGTCTTGGAATAGACCGTATCGGCAATAGCCAACAATGAATCAACGGTTTGTTCTGAGCATGTTACGTATGGAGTAATTCTCTGTTTGTCCACATCCAAATGTTTCAACACAAAATGGCTGGAGTCGCTGTTTGCTATTACAGAATCACTTTCTTTGGCATCATGTTCACTTTTGCCGCCTTTGCAAGCGACAATGCTCATGGAAAAGATAAGCATTGTCACTATCATGTATATTGTAGCTTTCATGTTGTCTATTCTTTGATGTTATTCTATATCTATTCTTGCCACTTCGTCCACGTTGTTGATTTTTCCAATATTGCCAATGGCTTTTTGCAATTCTTCCGAAGAATGTACTTCAAAGTCCACCATTGTTTCCACAATACGGTCTTTCGTTTCTGTCACAAGTCTGGAGATGGAGAGGTTCTGCTGTTCCGTGATACAATTCACCACATCATTGAGTAGATGATGGCGGTCTATGCCTCGGATTCTGATGCGGACGGGGAAAAGAAAATTCTCATTCTCATCGAAGTTTACTGCCACTATGGAATCACCCTGTTCGGATGCCTGTCTGATGGCAGCAAGGCAATTACGTTTGTGAAGTGTGATTCGTCCTTCGGCATCTTTGAAACCGATAACCTCATCGCCTGGCAGTGGATGGCAACAGGTGCAACGCTTATACTCCATGACAGGGCGGTTCGCAAAGAAGCTACCCAAACTACGCTTTGCCTTGTATGTCAGCACGTGGTGAATCCAATCAGACTCTGGCATGGAATCATCAGCCGTTCCTATTTCTACACAGTCACCACGATGCAGAATCGTCTTCACTGAGGATAGTTTTCCGTTGATTCGAGCATACACCGCATGAATTCCCAACTCCGTATGTATTTCAAAGGCAAAGTCAAGTGCCGTAGCATTCTTTGGCAACACGATACATTTACCTTTGGGTGTAAAAGCCATGATGTTGTCGTAGTAGAACGAAGCTGTCACACCATCCATGTAGTCCATCTCGTTGGTATGGTATGCCATATCTTTAAGCACCGCCTTGAATTTCTCCAGCCATGCTTTCACGTTATCTTCTGTTCGCTCTGCCGTACAGCCAAGGCGATTATTGCGTATCATGCGTTCCGATGAGATATGTATTTCTTCCCACTTGCCTTGCATGTTGAGCAATTTCACATGAAAGCTCTGGTAGCCGTTTTCCTTGGGCGCATTGATATAGTTGACCACCGAGCATGGACGCTCCTTGAAGAAGTCGGAGAGAACTGCGTATATATGCAGACTGATTCTCTTCTCGTCCTGCAATCCTTCTGCTTTATAGATGATACGGATGTAGTGTTTGCCGTCCACATGTTGGAAGTCGCATTCCTTTGTCTGCATCTTTCGCCATATACTATATGGTGAGCGCATTCGTAATTCAATACGTGCCTCTATGCCATTGTCTGCCAATATCTCTTGTGCCTTGGCGATGAAAGCATCCACATCCGCCTTTTCCGTCTGCTGAAGCTCTGCCAACAGTTTTTCGAGCTTTTCATATTCACGAGGGCAACGGTAACGGAATGACAGATTTTCAAGTTCAGTCTTCACGTTATACAGCCCAAGTCGATTAGCCAAAGGAGCATAAAAATAATCAGTCTCCGAGGCTATCTTCATCTGCTTGTCGGGACGCATACTGTTCAATGTACGCATATTATGAAGGCGGTCAGCCAACTTTACCAAGATGGCACGCACGTCAAACTGTACAGAAGAGAGTATCTGACGGAAGTTGTCCACTTGTTTCGACTGGTCATACTTCGCTTTCTTTTGCTTGGTGACAACGCCAACCAAGAAGGCTACATCGTCACCGAAACGATCACGTATCTCGTCAATCGTATAAGGGCAATCTTCTATTACATCATGCAAGAATGCTGCCATTACAGGATTTGCACCAAGTTCCATTTCCTCGGCAACAATTCGTGCCACGGCTACAGGATGACTGATATAAGGTTCACCCGACTTGCGTCTTTGGTCTTTATGTGCAAACTTGGCGAGTTCATACGCCGAATGTATCAGCAACATTTGTTTCTCATCCACTCGTTGCTCCATTAATGTGAATATTGCATTCACATCGGCTTGTATCTTGTCTTCATAATTTCTGTCCATAATCTCATACCTTTTTGTTGTTCATTATAAGAGAGTGGAAGAATGACTTGATTATATCAACAGATCATTTAATTCTGCGGATATTTTTTGCAGCAACCATCATTCTTCTTTTGTTTATGCAACCAACAAGATAGAAGTAACCATCTTCTTGTCATTCTATTGTTTTTTCTAATTGACGTTCCATTTCATTCATCTGACAGGCTATGTTGTTGATGATTCTATCCTCTGCACGTTCCATGCGTTTCTTTTTGATGGGTGAATAAAAAGCATTAAGTACCACAAAGAACAAAGCAGGGTAGAAGCATTGTTCCACCATGCTCATGTTTGTTTGGTTATGCAGCAGCCATGCAAGAAGCCCTGTCAATACAAATGCCAGTGCAAAATACCATTTATTTGATGGCATTTGATTGTTCTCTGGCTCTTTTATCGTTTGTTCCATGGCTATCGTCATAAAGTCCAATGCTTTATTGGGCTCGGAATTATGAAATGCCTGAAACCACACACCTTGCACCAATACACCTTGTGGCCATTTGGCGATTTCTTCTTGCATTTTGGCAGATAGTCGTCTTACATCGACTTTTCCATAGAACTTGATTTGACGTTTTGCGTCAGACAAGACTATTTCTTGTATGCCGTGCCATTGTTCCTTAAATATCTTTTTTCTTTCCATAGATGCTCTATTTTATATTGTTGCCAGTTCTTCAGCGTAGGGAATGCCAAAGACATCCAAATAACAACTTTTTATTTCTGATGCCATAGAAACCAATATACTTGTCGTGCGCTTACGCTCCTGCTCAGCGTTGAATTGATTGTCGTTCACATTCCGTTCAATCTCTTCCAATCGACCTTTTTCATCATTCGATCGCTGTCGGCTTTCTCCGCATTTTGCGTTCTTTACTTCATTCATTTTGATGGCAATGCTTGTATTCATATTGCGTAAACGTTCGTCCAACTTTGCATGAATCTCCTTTAAAGCCGCATTCTTGCTGTCTGTGAACATACGGTCAACCATTTCTGCCACCTTATGAAGGGCAGAAATGAGTCTTGTATTCTTGTCCTTACTCATATTATCCGAAAATAAAAATACAAACACTACGTTTACTTTCTAAACTCTCACCTTGGCTGATACCCCATTTGATTTCAACGTTCTCACTGGCAATCTCATCCATGCTGTCGCTTAACCCAAACATTTCGTCCATCTTAATTTCGTCTCCTTTCTTGTAGGATATGGAAATGATGATACTTGAAGGCTTGGTTGAACAATATTTCTGGACTTTATCCATCGCTTCCTTGACAAGTTCTTTGACAGGAATGTCACCTTCATTCCTAATTGCAACCATAGGACGATTCTTCTCAGCAAATGTTTCAAAATCATCCCAATCAAGACTTATTACTCCGTCTCGCAACACCACTTCGTAGATGTACATCTTGGTGATTTGCCACTCTTTAGTTATTGTTTGTACCATATTCCTAATCTACTAATGCCATTTCTTTCCCTAAAATCTTTTCTTCACATACAGTGAGTATTTCTTTCTTGAAATTCTCTTCTGCAACTACTCGCTGAAGTTCCTCTATGGTTTTGCAAGCCTTTACGAAAATGGAATGGTTTTGCATAATGCCATCTTTCCCTTTAAACATAAGCGTTATGGCAAGGGAATACAAAGATGGTTCAATGTCCATTCTCATAACAGATATGCCCATTTTCTTTATCATACCATTGTGAGGCACCATATTCTTTGTAGCATTAACCATCTTGTCAAATGGCATGGTCTTATTTAACTCCATAAGGAATGTCTCATCATGCAGCACTTGACTGACAAACTCTGTATAATCTTCAATGTTATGCAACAGACATTCTGATGTACTGTTGCTTATAATAATATTTCTATCCATCATATCTGATTTTTTGTAATAAAAGAGGTGTAAAAGTTTGGTGCTCTATCATAGTAGGCACCAAACTTCATATTTTTTTATTTTGCGTTCTTTATCCACCATTCCTTGATTGCCTTGTTAAAACGGACATTCAGCCTTGAATATTTCGTGTCCACCCATGAACGTTTTCTTCCCACACGTTCTGCAACCTCCGCAGGAGCAGTATCTTCTATGAAACGTAACGTCCAAACAATGCGTTCTTCTTCCGTCCATTTCAATTTCTCTGGGATGGCGTAGAGAAATTCGACAACTTTCTCTTGCAATTCTTTCTTGTCCAAGTCAACCCCTAATACATCAGCCAAAGGATTGGTTTCATTCTTCCATTCTTGCCATTGGAAGAACTCTTTAGTAAATTCCTCGGAAACTTCGACATTGCGAGATGATTTGTCACGCAACACCAACTCCTCATAGTTGCTATCGCTACGGATAAGACGATCTTTCAAGTCGGCTTCTGCTTTCTTCTGCATTTTATGCAAATCTTCTGCATCCAAGCCAAACTTCTTCACCATAATTTTCTCATCCTTGCGCTCTACCAATGTTGCATAAAGCACATCCTTATACAATCCGTTTGGCATCATGTCATTGATGATGTATTCCCACATTTCAGGAGCAACAGACATCCCAAGCAGACGAGTGTTCCCTGCTGTACGCTCACGGTTGACATTGATAATCTTCATTTCTTCAAGGTATCTTATCAACTCATGCTGTGCGACCTCTGCAAGCCAACAGAAAAAACTGCTCTTGCGTGAGTATTTGTCAAGTACGCTCCATGTGCCATTGTTCCAAAGGAAAGTATAGAGTATATCCCCAAACTCTTCGATAGGCACATCCACCTTGTAGGTCTGCTTGATGTTTGAGAGTATCTTTGAGCGGAAACGGCTGATGTTGCATCCGTATGGATTCGTTCCGTAGAAGAACTTCTGCGCAAACAACTGGTCGTTCGATTTCAAACGACTGATGATTTCGTCGGACTCCTCTGTATTTGCTTCTTGCCATACCAACTCACGTGTCAATGCACTCAGATAGCGGAGCTGCTCCTTTTCCGTGGCAAACTCACGGTTGTCAGCAACAACCTTATCCAATATCTTCTGCACCAGTTCTTCATCACATGCAGAAAGTCTCTTTTGCTTGCTTTCAATCTCCAAGCGCACAACCTCTACTTGTCCGAAGATAGTCTCTTTTGTTGTAAAAACGTTTGTCTTCATACCTGTCAAAATTCTTTAGTTTGTACATACGAAAAACCGACCTTTACATCGGAAATTCCAATGCAAAGGTCGGGGAATTTTGATAGGTAAGCCGTTCTTTGTTATGTGAACAGTGTATGTATTATTTTATCTTTGATAATCAATATGTTAGAAGTTGTATCTTAATAATTTTAACACTAAACTAATGCCATTATCTCATCTGGCAAAATGATGTGTTCTGGCAACACTGCAAGATGTGCAGTTGTGTCTTGTAGTAGGAATGGCTCTGCTGGCTCTTGCATCCTTTCACAGGTGTTACCTACATCCTCCCGAATGCTTTTCAGTACGGTATATAATCCCTTTTGACGCATTTCACCTTCGGCATTATAGTTCTTCACCATATCTGTAAATACCGTCTCGCCATTATAGCCATATACCATTTCATACAATTTGCCAAAGAGTTGCTTATATTGCACAATGTTCAGCGTATCTACTTTCTCGCCATTCTTCTTACGGTCTATGAGATAGATGAGGTAAAGCACAAAACCTGCACTACGGCTGAAATGAACCATCAGTCTTTCATCATCTCTGCTAAGATAGAGGCGATAATGGCCATCGTTCTTACGCTTTACTCCAACATTTTTTGCTTTGCAGATCTCCAAATCCATAGTGGATGCTTCTGCCAATCGTTTTGGGTTGACAAAATCATTCATTTTCTCTTGTAATTTGGGCGATTGTTTCAAAAAGAACATCCGCATTGTCACTGGGTCTATGATGCTGAATATGAAATCAAGTTCAGCTTCAATCTTCGGGTCATGGTTTTTATGGTATCGTTTGAGATTATCCAAAAGGTGGTCGTACATTTCCAATCTTTGCTTATGCGTGATGACTCCTTTTATTTCCAATCGTTCTTTAATGGAAGCCGTGGAAGCAGCCATGCCAAATGACGGATGCATCGATTGCTCCGCCAGTCCTGCAAAGTAGTTGGATTGGAAACGTTTGTCATTGATGGCATTCTTTGCCAATTCTACGAATTCATCCGTATTGTCCTCTACGAATGAGCGTAGTAATGCTGCCATCTCAAACTTAGCGATTCTTTCCGCTGCATAAATCATGAGACCAATATTGCTGAACAATCTTTCAGAATCAGTTTTGGCAACGATAAAGCGTTTCTTTCCTTCTTCGTTGCATGAGGATAACTGTATCAAGAGATTGTCACCATATTGTTCCACACGTTCTTTTATCTTGGGGTGGTTCTTCAATTCTACATTCTGAATAACCTCCAACTCGTATGTATTGTAGTAGTCATCATGGTCCATCCGTTGCTTGTACTGCTCCATGATGTCCACTGCATTCTTACCCATGTCTGTTTGGACATCTGCAATCAAATAGATACAGTTATCAGCAAACTGACCAACGGCACATTTCTCTTCTATCAACTCACCAATGCATAGTTTGTCAATCGGGGCTTTATCTATCAACTTCATATTATTGTGCTTTTGATTGTTTGTATTTTAAGACTGCTTGCTTTATCAGATTGCTGTCAGGCAAATCCTCTATGTTATAATGTGGGGGAGTTTGTTGCGGAGCCTCCAAATCATCAAGCAGTTGATACCAGTCTTTTTTGAGTTCATTCTTGTGGGTAAAGACGAAAGACGGCATCATCTGTAACACCCAACTCATCATCTTTTCACCATCCACAAACTGTTGCTCCAAATAATGTCGTCCACATTCGACTATCTCTTTTCTTAAACGACCATCAGGATGTGTTATACTGTATTTTTGCGTAGATAGGGCATACTTGAACTTTCCTGTTGCCAAATGATGTCGCTCTGCATAAAGTCCTGCCGTAAGGTCTGCTGCCAATTCCTGCATCCATCTCTCACTACAAAACAGCATAAACTGGTGTCGATATAGAGCCTGGTGAGCCATTTCATGTACGAAACACAGTGTAAAAGCATCTTTGTTGTTGATACCCACTTTCTTCAGCATTTCCAAGTTGTATGACAATTCACACTCTCCAGCTTTGTCGCCCATCAACACCTCTGCAAGCGATTCGCATTTGCTGTTTATCTCTGGTTTTGGCAAGTTGAAAAATGTTGCTACATCAGTAATGATACGCTGAATGTCATCTTCCGTGACTTCTTCCTTGTCATAGAATATGGCATTGAATACATTTGCCTCATGGCGGCGCATGTATTTCATCCATTGCTGATGGTCGTATGCGGTCATTGTTATTTCTCTATTGGGAAAACGTAAGTAACTTGGTTAGCTATGCTAAGTGACTGAGATAATTTTCTATTTATGTTGGTTACGGAGCCTATCTATGGCACTTATGAAGAGCTTTCTTTTGTGACAGATGACAGATATGACAGTTATATTCTATAATTATTAATACACATATATACGTATAATATTAATATAGTGTTTTTCCTGCCTGCGCGCATAGGGGATATTTAAGAAAACATGTGTCACAAGTGTCATCTGTCACTCTTCACAACAAAGAAGAGCAAAATTTTGACCAGAAAACAAACTTTTTCTTATTTTTCTGCTCGGTTTTCAGATATTTTATATAATTTACCATAAAAATTCATTACGAACTTAGGCAATTGGAGATAACAATGAGCTATCGCTTCATTTTCATTTCCAAAATATGTTTTCTATTATTCATCTCTTTTATAAGAATCTTTATAATTTCTCTTCTTTTAGCATCATCATTACTTACATGAATTTTTTCTATAATAGAGTCAAAACGCTTCACTATATCTTCCATAACATGTTTCTGTTTTGCCTCTATTACTTTTAGGCTATTATCGTATAATGATTTTTTTTCATCGTACAATATTCCACTATCTTTTAATTCTTCATAAACAAAGTTCTTATCAACAACTTTCTTTTCTTCTTCACGCAGTGGAGAAGGCTGTATATACTGAAAAACGACATAATTAGAATCCTTTATGTTGCTATACAACTTTTCAAATACCGTTATGTCATTAGACAATGAACCTAGCATAACTTCAATTAAGTTATATTCTGTTTGCAGTTCTGTTCTTTGAAGGATTTTCATAAAGTTTGTTCCTAAAGGCAAACCAAGACTCTGTACATACGTATCTAGATAAGATATATTATAATAGTTCTCTGTTGAGGTCTTCTTTACTTTATCATAATTATGTGTTGGTATTGTAGAACCTTTGGAAGTGGAAAGAACACGGTTCTCTTCTTTCTTTCCTTCAAGATATGCATCAAATTCTTTCAATTTAACTACACATCCCTCTAACACGACTATTATCTTTTTTATTATTGTACGTCCAATTTCCATAAACTATTGTATTAATTGTGCAACTTTGTTTTTTAACTCTAATACTTTAGGAATAGATTGGTTGATTTCCAATATTCTTTCTTTATTTGTAGCAATTTTTTGCTCAATTTCTATGGCATCACTTGCATCATACTGTTTCTTGGTGTCATCAATTATATCACCTATTTCCTTTTCAATAGTATCGAGTAGCTTTGAGGAAGCATTCTCATATACTGATGTTATTGAATTGATATACTCATTAGTAAAGCTATCTCGAACCATCTTTCGGAAATATGTTCTTATTCCTATTTGATATATATCTTGTCTGTCCCAATAATCAGGGAATGTTGCTGACATATCTTGATTTTCACCAATGGTTCTTGGTATTGAATTGTTAATTGATTTACTGATTCTTTTTATTACACTCGCATGAATTAATTGTGAATTTTCCAAGACAACTAAATTCATCTTGCGTTCCAATTCTGCAATCTCTTCATGCATACCGTCGGAAATGTCATTTCCCAATTGTCGCAGTGTATTACTAAATGAATTATTTAATCTAAAATACACATCTTCTATTTCGTTAAAACAAAAGCGAAGATATTTCTTAGATTTTTTTTCAATAAAATTGATATTTTGTACTTCTCCGTCTCTATCGTCTCTCAAAGCATATCTTGTATTTTCAATTTTGTTAGTTGTTAAATTATCGCAACCAGAAACTGTATCGTCCATAAAACCTGTCACTTTTACTTCAAAAGCATTAAGGTCAGCCATAACAGATTCTATATCAATTTGCTGATCAGATAAAATGTCATTAGTTTCTTCAAGAGAATCTTTTTCGATATTCATTTTATTGATACAGGCTTGCAATAAAGCTTGCAATTTTTCACTAGGTGCTTTCAACAAAATTTCTCTTTTTTGTTTTAAAACAATGTTAGAAATCTCTTTTTGAAGACTTAACAATCCACTTTCTTCGATATAATCATCCTTGTCTAAGTTCGGGAAGTAACACTCGATTTCAGAATTCCAAAAAGACAAAACATCATCATTTTTAATGTCTTCTTTTGGTATTTGACCAAGTAGTGACATTATACTAGAAACAGGTATAATTTTACAAGGTTCGAGGATAGATGAAACCTCTGGTTCTTTTTGAATGATTTCAGTTTTGTGGTCTGATGCATTTGCCATTACTTTCTCTAAGTCAGACAAAGAAACAGAATCTTTCTTGTTCAATGCTATAATCATCTTTCCAATGCCAGAATTAGGAATCTGCGTTTTGATTAATTCAACATCTGGTTTCGAGAAATGATTTTCAACATCTTGAACCATAATGATGACATTGGCTTGTGATAAAAATCTTTTTGTAGTAATATCACGTGATGTAACAGGGTCGTTGTATCCAGGAGTATCAACGATACAGATTCCTTTTAAAGCTGAATTGTCAATCACTAAATTCATATACTTTACCAAAGGAGTGTACTTTCCCTCAGCACCCACATACTTATCAAAATCATCCAATGAGATATTGATAGTCTTGCCTAACAACTCTTCAAAAGATGAAATACTCTCAATTTTAGTAATAATTTTTTTTGCAGATAGAATTTCTGTTTCATCATCTTCTTCTGTTGTAGCATCGCGTTGAGCAATTTCTTTAATTTCCTTGAAATCTGCTGCCGATAACATCTCAACTGATGCACTTGGAGTTTCACCATAAGTAATGTATGTTAGTGCTGCAGTCATTGGAGTTTCTGATGTAGGTAAAGCATTCTTTCCAAAAACCAAAGCATTTACTAACGTGGACTTGCCAACATTCATCTGTCCAACAACTCCTATTGTAAGTTTGTCTTTAGTAATTTGCGATTGGATGTTTTTTGCATTTTCAGCACTTATCCAACCTTTTTCTTCTGCCGCAACTAAAGTTGAAATCAGTTCGTTTTGATATTCAGTTAATGATAATTTCATATTTCTCTATTTTAAAAGTTTCTTTGATTTATTTACCAATTCTACGCATTTGTTACGCGAAGCTACAAGACAGTCCAACTCGTCAGTAAGACGAGATAAATAACTAACGGCTTTGCCATATAGGACAAGTTGGTCTATATCGAGTTTTGAGATGCTATTAGAGAGGCTTTTATAATTGTGAACCATAGAATTATGGTAATTCAACAATTGAGTATAGGTTCCGTCAGTTCCTCCTGTACAAAACCTTACCACTCTGCATCTATTGTTTATTGTATCACCAAGATTGTTAATACTTCTTCTGAGAGCCTCTGTGTTATTACTTAATGACTCTTTTATATCTCCAACATGATTTTCATACTGTCTGCATTTCGTTCCAAATTCCTGTTTTTCCTCGGTAACCTCATTGATGCGAGTTTCAAGATTTGACTGAACTATAGACATAAAATGATTTAATTGGTCTTGTGGCTGACAAACTTTGAACAATCTACTTTCATTCTCTAAGACTTCTGCTATACGACCTAATTGTTCTTTGACATCAATAAGCCGAGTAGTTCGTTCACCAAAGAAAAAAGAATCAACACATTCAATGTTTGCATCTGCAAGTTGCCTAAGAATGGTTTGACGCACCTTTTCAGGACTCGGACTTTTGTCTGCATGTGTAATAACCACATAAAGTTTTTTCCCAACTAAATATTTTTTTATAAAATCAATCTCAAATTCTGTAATGGCTCCAGCTTTTATTCTAACTGCCCACAAAACAACATCACACTTAGCTGCAGCATCAGCAGTAGTAGCATAATCATACTCATTATCAGCAGTAATCCCTGGTGTATCTAGAAAACTTATTTTTTTTAGTAGTTGAGATTGATTATACAAAACAGTATGAGATATTATTTTCCTTAAATTAAAGCCTTTAGTTTCTTCATGAGACAAGCGATTTCTCAAGTCTTCTGGCATTAATTTTAAATTATTCTCATTATCAACAATGTAATGCCTATTCTCAGCCCCATATGTAATATAAGTAGCAACAGCTGTGACTGGATTGATTCCCGTAGGTAAATCTGTTCCGAGAAGATGATTCAGCAAAGTCGATTTTCCCGCATTATATGCACCCATTAGGCCTATAACGCATTTGTCTTTAATCCATGGATTATTCTGAAGCATATACCAGAAAGAAAGAATGCTACTAAGATTGTTGATGAAATCCACAGTAAAGATGTTCAAATTATCTACAAAAGGAATAGTTTCGTTCCGAAAGTCAATAACATCTTTAACTCTATTCTCATTTATATCAAGTGAAATACTTGGTAGATTAATTATTCTATTTAAGTCTTCTATCGTCAACATAGTTATGATAATTGCTTTGTTGTTATTCGGTGCTCTAACTCTATAAGGATGGTAGAGATGATTTTCTTATCATCCAATAATATTTTTTTCTTAACTCGATCAGATTCACCTTCAATAATAGTTTTTATTCTTTCGTAGATTTCATGTATCTCATTTTTTAAAATGGATAGCCTCGCTACTTCTGCTATTTTATCTGCATTTGACAATATATAACTCCTAAAATAGGATGACAATTCTATAATATTCTTATCTTTTGATTTTGCGGATACAAAGAAAATATCAGAATTGAAAGTTAATGGATTATAATAATCAGCAAAATAGACCCGAGCCAAATCTTTAATCTCTTGTTCGTCCTTTTCATTTTCTATCGCATCCATCTTATTGGCTACAAATATTACATTCTTACCTAATCTCTTGTAATACTTTATTAAAAGCTCATTTAAGTCTTTTAACTGTAATGCATCAATCACAAAAATGATGAAATCGCTATGTTCAAGATGATTCATCGTAATCTCTGTCATTCTGGGGTCTGGATCATCCAAACCAGGAGTGTCAAACAATTCGATATTCCCTTTCAAAAAGTCGTTAGTAAGTCCTATGTCAACCCGTATAATATCTTTTACGTTTTGACTTTTGTTGAAATTATCTTTTACAGTTACATCTTTTAGTTGATTCACTGGAAAAGATAACACTTCTTCATTCCCATTTATATTTTTAATAAGCGAATATGATTCTGTGGGGCTATAATAAACCCTTGTTATGACACCTGTAGAAGATATAGGACGAGAAATCACAACTTTACTCTGTAACATTGCATTTATTAAAGCAGATTTTCCTGCATTAAATCTGCCACACAAAGAGATTCTTGTTCTTGGATAGTGAGCATACTGCAAATTCTCTTGAAAAACTTCTTCTATCCTTTTTTGGAGTTGAACGTCCTTCAATAATCCATTTGCTTTTTTGTCAAGCCTCTTGATAAATGAAATCATACATAAACTATTATGTTCATCCATATAATAATTGATCTATTCTTTTTTTAAAACTATCTATCTGCAAAACATATCTTTGAATAACAGCAGCTATCGCCTGTTCCCTTTTACTATTACCTTGTGGAATTAGGAAGCCATAAGCCAACATGATACAGAGTATAGGAATAAGTACCACTTTCCACCATGCCAATGACAGCAAAAAGACAATCAATATAGAAAGTATGCCTACAATAGTCACATATACATAATATCTGATTAGTGAAGGTATCTCAAATTGTTCTGTTTTCAACTCAATTTTTGATATTATTTGAATGACAGCATCTGCTTTTACGGGATTTTCTACTTTAAGCTCTTGAAGCCATAGCCCTTCGATATTCTTATCATTTAGCCATCTCTTTGAGTATATTTTAATTTCTTTATTGATTGTGCTTATATCTATAGAGCCAGAATTTGCTCGTCGTATTAACAATGATACAATTGCATCATTATAATTTTTCCAATACTTTTCAAATAATTGTACTTCCATTTCCAATCGTATTATATACAGGTTGTCAGAGATATGAACTCTGGCAACCTGCTTTTGTTAATTAATGCACACTTAATAACTCGAAGGTCTCTTTCGTAAGTTCTCGCTCAAAGACGGATACATATGATGTATGTGCTATATCCCAAATTTTATTTGTGATATATTCACATCTATCAATCTCGGAAGCATAATCAAACTGTGCATTGGATAGTTTGTTCTTCATATCCTCTAGAAGCTTTCTTTCTTCAGAAATCTTAGCTCGAACATCCTTGGAAATACGATTGAATTCCAAATCATATTCTTTGTTAATCTTTGAATACATCAACTCGCTTCTCTCTTCTATCTTTTTCCTCAAATCAGAAATAAGTCCGTCTTTGCTCTTTCTTGCCAAATCCGAAGCCATGTGATTACGTCCCTTGTTTAAAGCCCACCATTCTTTTAACACAAACAAAGCGAGTCCTACAGGACCACCTATAAGACTGAACAAAAGTGTATCCATGAACATCTCAATCAGTGTTCGCTTTAGGAAGTCGCCCCATCCAATATCATTGCCAGCAAGAACCTCAATCATGAGATTTGGGTCTGTATTGCTCATAGAGGTTAATAACTTGAATATATTAACGTCACCCTTTTTGATATTTGCATCATCTACATTAAACAATGTATAGATGTCCTTAAATAGTCCATCCAATTTTAATTGTGTCTGCTTTATGTCTTCAGACAATTGTTTTACGACAGGTTTAGTGAGTAAAACTATGTCAGACGAAGCTTCTTCTACCTTCTTGGTAATAAAGCGTTGAACCCCCGAAGTAATCGGCTCGACTTTTTTTGCGAAAGCTTCATTTCGTCTTTCTTCATTGTTAATATAGCGAACTGCTTGCCATGCTATTTGCATTAAGTCACCTGTACTGAAGCCGCTATTTTCTACAATACGGCTCATTTCAACATCCCAAGTATCGTTTATGTTATCAACAATACTATTCATTTGTTTCTCAAAAATACTTTGGGTCTTAGTTTGGGCAACAGTAAAACTCTTACGCAGAGAACCTAACTCAACTTCCATTTGAGCCAACTTAGCTTCTGCTTTTGCAATATCGTTATTTACTTCTTCTACGCCTTTTTCCTTTGCAGCCTTATTAAGTCCAGCAGTATGAATAGCCGCCTTATATGCATTTGCGATTTTAGCAAAGCAGGAGTTAAAAGTAGCAACAGAACGAGCATCCGTAGTCAAAAATTCCTCCAACTCCTTTTCAAATTTTTGAAACTCTGGAAGGTCTCGATCATCATATTTTTTAGAATACTCGCCAGTTTTATATTCAAGTACGTTTCGGGCACTGATAAAGAATACACGTTTGTTATATAATGCTTCATCAAAGTTCCCTTTGGTATCACTAAACACGTCCTTTAATTGCTCTTTGAAATAATCTTTAACCTCCTGCAACTCAACATCATCATGAAAATCGGACTTGTTGATTAAAAAGAAGACATTATTTAGGTGTCTTCCTTCAAAGTTTGATTTAAAAAACTCTTGATCATTGATGTTGAATCCTCCACTTGGAACAGAACCAGTATAAATTATTGCATTGGCATTGCTAGCTGATTGAAGTGTCAATTTTGTGGCGCATGCTTTATCTTCTAATCCTGGTGAATCAAGAATCTGAACTCCGTTAGCTAATAATTGTTTGTCACAATACACTACGGAATAGTCAACGTTCTCAAAGCGCGAAACCTTACCTGTTACCTTGCACTCTGCAGCGTCTTCTTTTGTGAACTTGTATGTATCATAGAAACGATCCGGCGTCATTTCTTTAACAGTACCATCCGTATTGTAAACAAAGATTTTCTTATCTTCTCCACCATATCTTATATACGAGATGATTGCAGTTGCAGGCGTTGCGGCTACGGGTAAAACATTACTTCCTATCAATGCATTGATTATTGTACTTTTGCCATTTTTAAAGGTACCCATTACAATAGCTTTGAAAACACCTTCTTTTACCGCATCAGCTGCATTTTGACAAATGTCCGCTTCATTTGTCAGACCAAGACCAACTTTAAACCCATCTTCATTTAAAGAAGCGGATGGCTTACCAACAAGACAGGCTGTTGTCCTGAGGGCGTTCTCCATTCTGTGGAGTTTTTCTACATCGTATGCCATATGTGTTATTATTTATAAGTTTCTTCGATATTATTAATTAATGAAAGCATGCTCTCTTTCTCGTCCATACTTCTCTTTTGTGAAGAAAGGACAGCCGTTAATTCAGACAAAATGCTGCTATATACAGACATTGTTTGCTCTTTAAGTTTACCAGCGATTGTATCAAACTGCTTTTTTGCTTGCATAAGCACCTGTTCTGCCATTTGTTTTGACATTTTTTCAACCGCAACAACAAAATGCTCTTTCTTACCTTGCTCTATTTTATTTTTAAAAACTAATTTTACAAGTTCTGAACTACCAAATGTTAAAATTGCAGTTAAAGGAGCAAATAATGCTAAGACAATAGAACCGATTTTCATTACCTTAGATAATTCGCCGATGTCTGTTTTTCCTTCCTTGCCAATAAGATATGAATGAACATTATATTTACTCATTGCATATTCTTTAATCAGTTTTTGGGATTTGGAATCCATCTGACCAATTACTAAATTCAAATCACTGTTAACCAAAGTTTCTATATCTGTTACCTCATTTAGAATTGTTGACTTCAACCATGATTCTTGTTCAGAGATAAACTTTCCCCATACAAATTCCATATATTTATTAATCCATTTTGATTCTCCATTAATATCTTCAGATTTTTGTATGTCATTTGTAAGAGAATCTCTTAATGCACGATTAAAGCCATTTACTCGTTTCTCGAATTGTATAAACGCATAGTCCTTAATAAATGCATCAATCTTGTTACTGATACGTTTCTTGCTGTCTTCAATCACCTGCGAATTCTCAGAAAGCAATGCAATTGACTCTTCGAGATTTGTATTCTGTGATGTTAAATCTTCTTTCAGTTTAGGAATTTCACGCAGAAGTTTCTTTGATAGGAAATAGCTTACTTCTGGCTCCATTTTCTTTCTTAACTCTAATGCTTCATTAGCTGTCTCATCAATATCCTTTTTAAAAGAGTCAGCTGTAAAATACATAATTGAGGAGTCCTTTTCTACCAGACTAACAGAATACTCCATTATTTCGGCACGCTCGGAATCATTTAAGAATTTTGTATTTCCAATAAGAAAAGCACATCTACTCGAAGAGAACATTGAATTTATCAGTTCTTCTGCAAAATTTTTCTCTTTATCATTGAATATTTGAAGTCCATCCAAAAGGAGATAAAACTTATCAGTAGATGCAAGTTTATATATCCATTCATTGTGAGAAAAATCCGCAAAATCATTTACATAAAGAAAGTTGAGTCTTACAAGTTTGTTGAAAAGAAATGGCTTCGTAACTTTTGCTTGTAGGTTGTTTGTCTCTTTTGAAGACAATTGTTTTATCAATGTAGATTCATCTATATTGATTTTCCCCATCTCTGTTTCAACAACATATTCCTCATCGTTTCCTGATAAAAACTCAATTGAACAAGGATAGAGTCTATTGGTAGAGCCAAAAGACAAACCAAGACATTCTTTCAAAAAAGCCTTTCCTACAATGTTATGGGTTGTGACAACCAACACTGTAACTTGTTCATTGCATTTTTTTAGGCCTTCTATCGCACAATTTATCGTGTCAACAAGGTTTGACAGATGAAGATTTTGTGCGATCTCATTTATTTTTGATATATTGTATGTCATAATTACTATAGTTAAAGAACCTTGATAGCTTCATTTACCAAATCATTCAACGTATTGTCATTAAGTAGTTTATCATCGGCAGAGTATGATTTATTTGTTACTCGATAGAACATTTCAGACCGCGAGAATAATTCTAATGCTTTCAAACGTTTGGGAATCAATGGATGATTCATAAAATATTCATTGACAGCTCCAACCTTGTGATCTTCTAGAGACTGAAGGCATTGTTCTATATATTGATTCACATCCATTTCGTCTGTATTAGAAAATCCACCAGATAATCTTAATAGAGCTTTTTGGGCAACCTTCAAGTCACCTCCACAGCAGAGAAAACCTGCCCTATCTGCTGAAATCTCAGAATATCTACTCCAAGTATTTAATGGCAAAGATACCACATTGGCAAGCAACGGACCGATTCCTGGTATTAATGTCCCCAAGCTACCGATAAATTGTCCTATAGTATGAAAAACAACATGTTCTAGTGCAATATGACCACATTCATGTCCAACGATAAATTTCAATTGGTCTTCTGGCAAAAGGGCTTGTGCCATATCGCTAATAGCAATAAAAGAAAACTCATCAGTACCTGTTGCCATTGCATTAATACCAGGCATTGATGGAGAAACAACAACCTGTGGAACAGATATTCCCAAAGTATTGCAACATGAAACTAAACTGTCATACAATTTTGGATAATTAAAGGGGTTTACTGTAATTCCTGTAGAAAGCATTATTCCTGATTGTTTGGAAACATATAATTCCACAATCTTATTAACGGCAGTTTTTACAGGAAGAGAATCTAATGCTTTCAAAATCGCTCCATCTATCTGATGGGCAAATTGCAGCCTTTCTTTGTTTTTTTCTGCCTCTAGTACACCTATCTTCACAAATTCTTGCAAAGAAGGATAGGTTTGATTATCGTAAATTAAACTCATTTCGATTTATATTATTATTAACATATGATTCTATATCCCAATACTGAAAAGTCTATGCCTTTAGTATCGATTGTTTTAATGTTTCGGCTTTTGATATGTATTTATGATTATAGCCAGGATAATCAATTATACGACTTAAACATCCAAGTGCAGCTTTTTTGTCATCTAATTCTTTAAAACATGATGCTGCGATTAATTCTGAGATACAATATTGGTCTTTTGACATTAGACTAACTTGTATCTGCGAAGCATCTAATGCCTTAATAGCATCTCGATATTGCCCTTGGTCATACAAGGCTTTCGCATCCTTAAGCTTGCGATTATAGCCATTAAAATTGTCGAAAAATCCCATATTATTTTATATTATTATAAATTAAATTCTTTCTTTATTTCCAATGCCATTTTTTTTGAGTCGTTCAACACAGAATGATAGAAAGGATTAATTGTCCATCGCGACATGGATAAAATAACATTAATACTATTCTGTGCACTTTGATTATACCCCAACTCAGCGTAGCAAACTGCCTTTAAAAGATACCCAGTTAAGTTTGCAACACTTTTTTCATTAGGGGACAAATGAATACTTTCTAAAATGTCAAGAGCATCTTGGCATTTATGTGTTTTAGCCAATTCATGGGCTTCTTTTATTTTGTTTTTTCTATCGAAATTATTAATTATTTCGATACCTTTAGAAATTCCTTTTAAAAAAGCTCTATCCATTTTTATTATGTTTTAGTTATCATTGATAGTATAGTTTTCTTATCAACTTTATAATAAAATGTTTATACTTCCCATCACTAAACCGAGCAAAGCACCCAACCAAACAATGGTTTTGAGTTCTTTACTCATAACTTGAAAGATGAGTTTTTCCGTTTCATTTACGTCCATTTCGTTGATACGTTCCCGAACAATCTTACTAATATCAATAGAGTCAAGAATTTTTGGCAGATGTTCGGTAATGATACTACGATAGATGGATTCTACAGTGTTTACAGCTTGCGCCAACTGCTCTTCATGTCCCTCAAGCGACTTGCAAACAGGCTTGTTCAAGAAACTGTCCACTTCGCCACCAATCATATTTGAAACAATCTCCTCGCCATTGTCACGAAGCATCGTATTGATGTTCTTAGCAAGGAAGTGTTCAGCTGGTTCGCGAAGCATTCCCAAGAACTTGGCGACAATGTTGCCGCCAAATAGACCTGCTGCCATACCACCTAAGCCACCCAAAGCTCCACCAATGCCCGAAAGCAGTTCTTGTGCACCGTCAATAGTCAGTTTCTGCGCTACATGGTCAATGGCTATATGAGCAACCTTTTCCCCTACGGCAGAGTCTGCAAGTTTTTCGTAAGTCTGCTTGGTGATACTTTGGTTGATGTTCTGTGCTATGGTTGCTATTTCTTCCTTGGACAAGTAATGTCCTAAGAAACAAGCCACAGTTTCTTGATTCTTCTGTTGAGTGGTGATAAACTCTTCAACAGCAGAGCGAACCTTCCCAATCATATCCTCTGACAGAAGATATTTTTCCAATACCTCCTTGTTCATCAGATTCTCACTGATTACACCTCCTATAGCTTCGGCTATACGTCCTTTCTCCTTAGGAATAATTCCAGGAGTGAAAGGAATGTGTATGCCAAATACATACTTTGCAGTATGGGGGCGAAAGAGCATTCGTATGGCGATGTCGTTGGTGATGTAACCAATCACTCCGCCTAGCAATGGTGCTATGATATATGATGTTTCCATGCTTTATTTCTTATTTGTTTATGACAAAGAGAGGAAAATCAATCTAGATTCTTTCATTTAGAGGCTAAAATTTTCCTATGTTGGCAACTTTTGTATAAAATCATTTGGGATATAAGCTGTTGCCACTATGCTATTAAAACCTTGCAATTCCACGAATACACGTTGCTGACCAGAAGCTCTGCCTACTTTCCCCATTACTCCAACGAATGGTCCATCTATAATCCTCACCAATTCATCTTTCTTGAAATGACAACGTTCTGGTGGCAATACCATGATATGCTCACTATTCACGCTTGTTAGTTTGATGAAGTTAATCATTTCATTATATGGAATGGTGACAGGAGGATTTTTACCAGTTTCTGGTTCTATAGGCTTGGTCTTGTCTGTGTAGTATTTTAGCCATTTGGCAGTAATTGAAGGTTCTTTTACAAACTCGTATGTTTTTTCACGAGTCATATAGGCAAAAATGATATTGGGAAGCAGAGGCTCATGAACGAGCTTCCGCTTCCCATCTATTTCTTTAATGACATAATGCATCGGCAAGTATGTCTCAATATTCTTAGCTTGAAGATAGTCATGAGCTTTCTCTGTTCTACCATAAGTGGCACGTAGAACAAACCATTGCTTCTTACCTTCGGACACACAATCCGAGGACACCCCTGTTTGGGAGTTCTTTGTCTCATGACTTTGAACTTCGGGGGAGGTGCAAGAGGTAAGTCCAGCACTGGAGGGATTTTTACCGCCTCGTCGGGTGTCAGCATTAGGCAATGCGTCCATATCGTTTTTATATTCTATTCTATAGAAAATAAAAAAGCGTGGAATCGTCCTGTTGTCTATTCCACGAACTGAGGCTCTTCCAACTGCCTATCAAAGTTGAACAGACAACGTCAGAGCCCACGCCGATATGAAAACCATTACCGTAAAGAGACCTATTAATACATTAGACTGCGCCCCAAAGGGTACAATCCATGCTTACAGGTCTCCACGGGATTGATATAATCACACCCGG
>OIZE01000451.1_pt1 | contig 33621 bp, 29 predicted proteins | sample 1588421 | NCBI WGS metagenome assembly OIZE01 (sample SAMN03283251) | human gut metagenome | biome: human-associated habitat; material: feces | host: Homo sapiens | place: USA | collected 2013 | reverse complement strand
TTGCCGTACGGCAGTTTTCAAGACTGCTTCCTTAAACCACTCGGACATCTCTCCTCGTGGGCACCCGCACACGCCGTACCGAATGCCTATTTAATTTACCAGATTTCCGGCCTGCTGTCAACCCTAAATTGAAAATTTCTCCACGATACAGACCAAAAATGATTTTGCGACAACTTTTTTTCGAGCCAAAACAAAACTTTCTCTTTACTTGTACAGCCTTTTGTTGTATAATAAAAACAGCAAGAAACAAACCCGACGGACGAGAACAGAGGAGTGTTGAACGATGTCGTTTCCGGAGCTGTTACGGCAATGCCGCAAGCAAAAGCATATGAGCCAGGCGGAACTTGCGTCACTTTTGGGCGTTACCCAGCAGGCAGTGGGCAAATGGGAGAGCGGGAAAAGTTCCCCGGACCCTGCCACGGTGGCCAAGCTTGCCGAGATCCTGGATACCACCGCAGACTACCTGCTGGGCCTGTTCGATCCCGCCAGCGAGGGCCAGACCGAGGAGCGCTTCTTCGGCAGCTATGTGTACAGCCTGATCCCGGTCATCGGCACGGTCAAGGCCGGTTACGGCGCGCTGGCCTATGAGGAGGACTACGGCAAGGAATATGCCCGCGTCAAAGACCCCTCCAGCTACTTCTATCTTGTGGTGCGCGGCGACAGTATGGAGCCCCGCATCCACGATGGCGATCTGGCTCTGGTGCACCGGCAGGATACGCTGGAAAACGGCGACCTGGGCGTCCTGATCTACGGCGACGAGGGCGAAGGCACCCTCAAGCGGTATCTGCAGCGGGGCAACTGCGTCGTGCTGCAGCCCTTCAACCCGGCCTACAAGGAGCTGGTCATCAAGGGCGAAGACCTGAACCGCCTGCACATCGCAGGCCGCGTGGTCGAGACCAAGGCCAAGTGGTAACCAATTTGCGCTGAAAAGGCTGCTGCAAGGATGCGGCAGCCTTTTTTGATAAACGAACGGAGGTGCGGCATGGAACAGTCGCTGATGGAAAAGCTGACCATTCTGGCAGACAGCGCGAAATACGATGTAGCCTGCACGTCCAGCGGAGCGTCCCGCGCGGCAAAGGCGGGCAGCATGGGCAGCTGCTACGCGCCGGGCTGCTGCCATGCCTTTACGGCGGACGGCCGCTGCGTCAGCTTGCTCAAGGTGCTGATGACCAACTGCTGTGCCTTCGATTGCAGCTACTGCGTCAACCGCAGGTCCAACGATGCGCCCCGCGCTACCTTTTCGCCGTGGGAGCTGGCCGAGCTGACCATCGAGTTCTACCGCCGCAACTACATCGAGGGGCTGTTCCTGTCCAGCGCGGTGCTGGTCAGCCCGGACTACACCACCGAGCGGATGCTCAAGACCCTGCGCCTGCTGCGGAACGAATACCATTTCGGCGGGTACATCCACGCCAAGGCCATCCCCGGCACCAGCCCGGAACTGCTGGAGCAGCTGGGCTTTCTGGCCGACCGCCTGAGCGTCAATGTGGAGCTGCCCAGCGAGAGCAGCCTGAAACTGCTGGCTCCGGACAAGGGGCGGCACTCCATCTTCCGGCCCATGAAGCAGATCGCAGTGGAGGGAGCCGCCAACCGGGAGGAACTGACTCTCTACCGCAAAGCGCCCCGGTTCGCGCCCGCCGGTCAGAGTACCCAGATGATCGTGGGGGCTTCGCCGGAGACGGATCATCACATCCTCAAGCTGACCGAGGGAATGTACCAGAAATACAGCCTCAAGCGGGTGTTCTACTCCGCCTATATCCCCGTGGCCGAGGATACCCGCCTGCCCGCGCTGGACACCAAGCCCCCGCTGCTGCGGGAGCACCGGCTCTATCAGGCGGACTGGCTGCTGCGGTTCTACCAGTTCAAAGCGGACGAGATTTTGGACGCCGATCACCCGAACTTCAACCCTTATCTGGACCCGAAATGCAACTGGGCGGTCCAGCATTACGGGTTGTTCCCGGTGGACGTAAACCGAGCCCCCTTCGAGATGCTGCTGCGGGTGCCGGGCATCGGCCCCAAGAGTGCCCGGCGCATCTGGCATGCCCGGAAACAGGCCTCGCTGGGGCTGGATGAGCTGAAGCGGATGGGCGTGGTGCTCAAGCGGGCCCAGTATTTCATCACCTGCCGGGGCTTTGCCGGAGCGCATCCGGGGCGGGGCAGCGCGGGCCGGGAGCGGATCACGAGCGCCCTCATCGACCCGAACGTCTTCAGCGGCGGCGTGGAGCAGCTGAGCCTGTTCTCGCCGCCCGCCGTGGACAAGCTGGTGGCACAGGGAGTGCCGCCCCACGCGGCCCAGAAGTTGGTGCGGGAGGAGGCAGTGCAATGTCTGGCCAGAGCGCTGTGAACCCCGCCCGCAAGCTCCACGATGCCGCAGTCGTTTACCTCTACGACGGCAGCTTTGAGGGCTTCCTCTGCTGCGTCTTCGAGAGCTTTGCCCAGCACGAGATCCCGTTTGCGGTCTGGACGCCGGAGCGGGAGACTGCCACTCTCTACCCCTTCAAGGACATCGCCACCGACCACGAAAAGGCCCGGCGGGTGTTTGCCAGCCTTGGCCGGAAACTGGGGGCCGAGACGGAATACCTCGTCACACGGGACTTCCTCTCCGGCCGGGAGGACAAGGAACTGCTCCTCATCCGGTTTCTGCATCTGGCCTTCGCGCTGGGGCCGGGTACGGTCAAGCGGGCAGGCAACCCGGACGTCGCGCCGCTCTACGAGATGAAAAAGAGCCTCGACTGGGAGGTGGACAAATTTCAGGGCTTCGTCCGCTTCGAGGAACACGATGGGATGCTGGGTGCGGTCATCCACCCGAAAAACTACATCCTGCCGCTGCTGCGGGGGCATTTCTGCGGCCGCTTTCCGGAGGAAGACTTCATGATCTACGACGCAGTGCATCAGGCGGTGCTGCTGTATCGGGATCACCGGCCGCAGCTGCTGGAACTGGCCGAGCCGCTGGAGCTTCCCCCGCCCAGTGAGCGGGAGCAGCAGTTCCAGGCGCTCTGGAAGCAGTTTTACAAAACGCTGGAGATCCAGGCCCGCCACAACGAGCGGGGCCGCATGACCCACTGCCCCAAACGCTTCTGGGCCGATCTGACGGAGCTGCGGGAGGAACTGTGAAGCAGCGCGGAACTTCTTGTACTGTGCCGAATGCTGTGATAAAATAAAAATACCGCCGAACGGCGGTATTGAAGGCGCTGTGTCCAAAACGCAGGCGGCCGCCCTTTGCCGGTACCTAGGCGCCGGGCAGGGCGATTTTCTCTTGTAGTTTCGCTTCCCCCGACGCAAAAAGCGAAAGGGGGGATATCCCATGACATTTGAACAGGTCGTTCTTCTGCTTGGCCTTCTCGGCGGAGCGATTTTCGGTACGTTTCAGATCACGTGGACGATTTCTCACAGCGACAAAGACAAGAAAAAATGACCGCCTCAAAGTTCCCCAACCCAGAGCGGTCATCTTTCTTGTGATGATAAGGTGAGGGGCTAGCCGTTTTGCGGACCAGCGCCTTCTTTATCTTTATTATAGACGACGGCTGGTGGTTTGTCAACAAGCGTTCCCGGCCCTTTTTGACGGGAAATCATGAAAATCGCCCCCAAATTTACAAAAACGTTGCAACTGTGCCGTTGCACAAGCCAAAAGGTATGGTATACTATAAGAGGATTCTGGCAGAACTTCTGCCGCAAATGCCCCGCTGAGGGGCCAAGATAAAGGAGCATTGGAACAGTATGGTTCGCATTACTATGGAAGACGGCGGCGTCATCGACATTGAGCTGAATGAGGAAGCTGCCCCTCTCACCTGTGAGAATTTCAAGAAGCTGGTCGGTCAGGGCTTTTACAACGGCCTGACCTTCCACCGCGTCATCCCCGGCTTTATGATCCAGGGCGGCTGCCCGCTGGGCAACGGCACCGGCGGCCCCGGCTGGAGCATCAAGGGTGAGTTTGCTGCCAATGGCGTCAACAACCCGCTCAAGCACACCCGCGGCGTCATCAGCATGGCCCGCAGCATGAGCCCGAACAGCGCCGGCAGCCAGTTCTTCATCATGCACCAGGATGCCCCCCATCTGGACGGCCAGTATGCCGCATTCGGCAAGGTCGTGGCCGGTATGGACGTGGTGGACAAGATCGCTGCAGTCGCCACCGACTGGAACGATAAGCCCAAGACCCCGGTCCGGATGAAGACCGTCGAGCTCATCGAGGGCTGAATCACGATCTGAAAAAGAGCTTTCCGCCGCAGGGCCGGAAGGCTCTTTTTTATCGTAGAAATTCGTGATTTTTCCGCACGATTTTATCAACTTCCCGGCGGGCGGTTGCATCCGGCTCCCAAATGTGTTAAGGTGGGGCCAGACAAAATTTTTGAGAAGGAGCGCACTTATGAAATACGATTTTACTTCCATCCTGGACCGCCGCGGTAGAGACGCCATCGCAGTGGACGGCCTGAAGGGCGACGGCTTCTCCCCGGCTCCCCCGAAGGCGGGCTTTGACGCTATCCCGATGTGGGTGGCCGACATGAACTTCCCCACCGTGCCCACCATCCAGGAAGCCATCATTGAGCGTGCAAAACACCCGGCCTTCGGCTATTTTCAAGCCACGGATGCGTATTTCGACAGCATCATCCGGTGGCATGAGAAGCGCAACGGCGTCACCGGCCTGAAGCCGGAACACATCGGCTACGAGAACGGTGTGCTGGGCGGCGTCATCAGTGCGCTGAACTGCGTCTGCTCCCGCGGCGACAAGATCCTGATCCACAGCCCCACCTACATCGGCTTCACGATGAGCCTGAAGAACAACGGCTACGAGGCCGTGCATTCCCCGCTGGTGAAGGACGAGAACGGCGTCTGGCGGATGGATTTTGAGGACATGGAGAAGCATCTGAAGGAAGAGCATATCCATGCGGCCATCCTGTGCAACCCCCACAACCCCTGCGGCCGCGTCTGGGAGCGCTGGGAGCTGGAAAAGGCCATGGATCTGTTCAAAAAGTACGACGTCTATGTCGTCTCCGACGAGATCTGGTCAGACATCATCCTGAACGGCCACAAGCACACCCCCACCCAGTCCGTCAGCGAGGATGCCCGGATGCGCACCGCCGCCTTCTATGCCCCCTCCAAGACCTTCAACCTGGCCGGTCTCGTGGGCAGCTACCACATCGTGTACAACAACTGGTGGCGTGACCGCATCGGGAAAGAGTCCGGCCTGAACAACTACAACATGATGAACGTGCTCTCCATGCACGCCCTCATCGGTGCCTACCAGCCCGAAGGTTATGAGTGGACGGACGAGCTCTGCGAGGTGCTGAGCGGCAATGTGAACTTTGCCTGCGACTACATCGAGCAGCACTTTGCGGGCGTCACGGTCTCCAAGCCCGAAGGCACCTATATGCTCTTTGTGGACTGCACCGACTGGTGCGCCGCCCACGGCAAGACCATCGACGATGTGGAAAAGGCCTGCTGGGATGTCGGCGTAGCCGTGCAGGACGGAAAGATGTTCCACGGCCCCTGCCACCTGCGGATGAACCTAGCTTCGCCCCGTTCCCGCATCGAGGAAGCCTTCCGCCGGATGGACCAGTATGTCTTCCATGCGTAAGTAAGCAGAAAAAGGGCCCTTTGCCGGTTGGCAGAGGGCCCTTTTTGGTTGGTCAGAGGTCTTCTTCGGTCAGGAGCAGGTAGTACAGCACCTCGACCAGAAGGGCCGACGAGAGCAGGGATGGGACCGGGTCGGTCGCCACGATGCGCTGCGCCCGGTTGGAGGCCAGCAGCAGGTGGTCTGCCTGCGCGGCCAGAGGGGAGCGGCGGTCGCAGGTGATGAGCAGGACCGAGGCACCCCGCTCGCGGGCGGCGCGGGCCGTTTCCAGCAGGCGCTCGCTGCGGCCGGAGTTCGAGATGAGCAGCAGGGCGTCCCGCTCGGTCAGGGTGGCGGCAAAGGCTCTGGTCCGGCCGGGCACGGCGCTGGTCATGCAGCGCTTGCCCAGGCTGCCGAGCTTGAGCGACGCATCCATGGCCACGGGCAGGCTGTTGTCGGAGGCTTCGACCTCGATCAGCTCCGCGCTGCGCAGGACACTCATCGCCTTCCGCAACTGGCGCAGATTGAGTGCCTGGATGGTGGCGCGCACCTCTTCCTGCCGGTTGGCCTGCACCGACTGCAGGGCCTGCCGCAAGGGGTCCGGACTGGTGGAGCGCTGGGTCTCCGTCTCCTGCTGGTCCATCACATCCCGCGCGAGTGCCAGCTGGAATTTGCGGTAGTTGTCAAAGCCGAGCTTGTGGCACAGCCGGGTGACGGTGGCTTCCGAGGACTGGCTGGCGCGGGCAAGCTGGGCCGAGGTGACCACAGACGCCCATTTCACATCGTTGAGGATGCAGTCTGCAATGCGCCGTTCCGCGCTGTAAAGCTGGATGCCAGAACACAGCAGTGTGACGACGCTTCCCGGAGAATCGCGCATAGAAGATACCTCCCTACATCTATGAAGCGCTTTCAGTGGAGTTTTTTCTTAGTGTAGCAGTTTTCGCGAAAAAAATCAATTATTTCCGTGAAGGAGGCTGAGCAGGACCGGAACACCGCCAGTTTGGCAAATCCGGGCAAAAACCGGCAAAAACCGGCAAAAAGATCCCCCGTGCAAATCGCACGGGGGATCGTGAGTTCCGGGGATCAGCAGCCTTCCTTTTCGGCCAGTTTACGGCCCATGAGCACGCCCATGACGGACGCCATCATCAGGCCGCGGGTCCAGCCGGAAGAATCGCCCAGGCAGTGCAGGCCCTGAATGTTGGTGTCGAGGTTCTCATCCATCTTGACCTTGTTGGAGTAGAACTTCAGCTCCGGGCTGTAGAGCAGGGTCTCGTTGGCGGCAAAGCCGGGCACGACCATATCCAGCATCTTGATGAACTCGATGATGTTGGTCATGGCGCGGTAGGGCATGGCGGCGGTGATGTCACCGGCCACCGCGTCCTTCAGGGTGGGCTTGACGTTGGACTGCGCCAGCTCCTTGGCCCAGGTGCGCTTGCCGTCCAGAATGTCGCCGTAGCGCTGGACCATGATGTGGCCTGCGCCCAGCATGTTGGTCAGCTCGCCCACCTTCTGTGCGTAGGCAATGGGCTGATTGAACGGTTCGGTGAAGTTGTGGGAGACGAGGATGGCGAGGTTGGTGTTCTCGCTCTTCTTCTCCTTGAAGCTGTGGCCGTTGACGACGGCCAGGTCGTTGTCGTAGTTCTCCTGCGCCACGAAACCGCCGGGGTTCTGGCAGAAGGTGCGGACCTTGTTCTTCCAGGGCTTGGGGTAGCCGATGAGCTTGGACTCATACAGCACCTTGTTGACCTTCTCCATGACCTCATTGCGGCACTCGACGCGGACGCCGATATCGACGGTGCCGGGCTTGTGGGCGATGTGGTGTTCGGCGCAGATCTTTTCCAGCCAGTCCGCGCCGCGGCGGCCGGTGCCGATGACGACGGTGTCGGCATAGACGGCGCGGGGCTCGCTGTCGCTGCCTGCGCGGAGATACACGCCCTTGCAGACCTCGTCTTCCAGGATGATGTTCTCACACTCGGTGGAGAAAAGCATCTCGACGCCGTTGTCGGCCAGATAGTTCTGGATGGCCAGATAGAGCTGCTGGGCCTTTTCGGTGCCCAGATGGCGGATGGGGCAGTCCACCAGCTTCAGACCGGCGTGGATGGCGTTCTTGCGGATCTCCTTGATCTCCTCGCCGGTGTAGATGCCTTCCACATGGGGGTCTGCGCCGAACTCCAGATAGATCTTGTCGGTGTAGTCGATGAGCTCCTGCGCGAACTCCTCGCCGATGAGGCTGGGCAGGTCGCCGCCGACCTCATAGGACAGGCTCAGCTTACCGTCCGAGAAGGCACCGGCACCGGAGAAACCGGTGGTGATGGCGCAGGTGGGGCGGCAGTTGACGCAGTGGCCAAGCTCTGCCTTGGGGCAGTGGCGCTTTTCCACCGGCTTGCCTTTTTCCACCAGCAGGATCTTCTTTTTGCTGCCGCGGCGCAGCAGCTCCACGGCGGTAAAGATGCCGGCCGGGCCGGCGCCAACGATGATCAGATCGTACGTTTCCATTGTTCTATAATCCTTTGCTGTATTTGATAAAAAACATCTCAGGCCGCGCTGCGGCCAGTTCCCCCGATGGGGAGCTTTTATGCGGGCTTGTTTTACGGGTCGTCTTCCTGCTCCACCTCAGCGCTCTCGTCCACATGATCGAGTTCGACGGCAGTGGCTTCCACATCGGCATGGGCGACCTCCGGGGCGACGATGCCGTCGCCGTTCAGATCTTCCCCGGTGACGGCTTCCAGCATGGACTGCGTCTCCGGGTGCAGCTTCAGGAACCGCTTCACCGCGATGACGGTGTACAGCGCACTGAGCAGGTTCAGCGCACCCTCCACGATGAGGATGACGCCGATGGCCATGACCAGCGTTTCCATGGTGCCGAAGGGGTCGAGGATCATGACGATGCCCAGCACGATGCTCAGCACGGCCAGCAGCAGGAAGCCTTTCCAGCTGGGATACTGGCACTTGCGCAGCTCCAGTGCGTTCTGGATGCGGCCCAGACTGTCGAAGATGACGAACAGGCCGAAGACGATGGGAAGGATGCGCACCACGATGTCGCTGCGGATGATGAGGAACGCACCCAGCCCCAGACAGACCAGACCGGAGATCAGGGTCAGCTGGCTCTGGAAGACACCGCGCTCCACCGCAAAATAGCGGACGAGCTGCACCGCTGCGCAGGCCAGCACCACGCCGCCCAGCGCATAGCAGACAATGTTCATCGCGGTGCCCGGCACCAGCAGCAGGAAGATGCCCAGCCCCAGATAGAGGATGCTCATCAGGACCAGATTCCATTTCAACTTCTTTCCCATAAAACAGTCACGTTCCTTTCTCAATTTGGAGAATGCCGGCTCCGCTCACTGCATGGCAGGAGCTTTGTTGTACATGGGTTCGATGATCTTTTTGTCCAGACGGGCAAAGAAGACAAAACTCAGAGTCACGCTGACCAGCTCGGCGATGACGAACGACCACCACACCAGGTTGACGTTGCCGGTCTGGCTCAGCAGCCAGGCGGCAGGCAGCAGGACGACCAGCTGGCGGCAGACGGAGACGATGAGGCTGAACATGCCGTTGCCCAGCGCCTGGAAGGTGGAGGACAGGATGATGCTCATGCCGGCCAGCAGGAAGTGGAAGCAGATGGTGCGCATGGCCGGGATGCCGATGGCCAGCATCGCGTCGCTGGCGGCGAAGAAGCTCAGCAGCTTGTCCGGTGCAAACTGGAACAGGCAGAAGCCGATGAGCATGATGCCCTCTGCGTAGCACATGGCCAGCTTGATGGTCTTTTTGACGCGGTCGGGATTACGGGCGCCGTAGTTGTAGCTGATGATGGGCACCATGCCGTTATTCATGCCGAAGATGGGCATGAAGACGAAGCTCTGGAGCTTGAAGTAGACGCCGAAGACGGCGACCGCCGTGGCCGAGAAGGCCATCAGGATCTGGTTCATGAAGAAGGTCATCACGCTGCCGACGCACTGCATGGCGATGCTGGGCAGGCCGACGACATAGATGCGCCTGATGGCGTCTGCACTGGGGCGGAAGCCGTGCCAGCTGATCTGGATGTCGGGGTTCTTCTTCAGGTTGAAGAAGATGGCGGCACCGGCACCGCAGAACTGGCCGACGACCGTGGCCACTGCCGCGCCGGTGGTGCCGGACAGGGCCTCACCGCAGTAGCCGAAGATGAAGATGGGGTCGAGCACGATGTTCACGATGGCACCGATGAGCTGGCTGCACATGCTCAGGTTGGTGCGGCCGGTCGCGGCCAGCAGCTTTTCGCCCATGGTCTGCAGGAACAGGCCCAGACTGAACACGGAACAGATGGTCAGGTAGCGGATGCCCTGCTCGGCGATCTCCACATCACTGGTCTGCGCATAGAAATACGGCTTCATGCAGGTCAGGCCGATGATGAAAAAGGCAGCAAAGCTGCACAGCGCCAGGAAGATGCCGTTTTCAGCCGTTTTGTTGGCGCGCGCCTGGTCTTTTTCACCCAGGCTCTTGGACAGCAGGGCGTTGACGCCGACGCCGGTGCCGACACCGACGGCGATCATCACATTCTGCAGCGAGAAGGCCAGCGAAACGGCGGTCAGCGCACCTTCGCTGACATGCGAGACGAAGATGGAGTCCACGACATTATAAAGTGCCTGGACCAGCATCGAGACCATCATCGGGATGCTCAGCTTGACGAGCAGCGGGTTGATGGCCATGGTGCCCATGATGTTTTCCTGGGCGGTGGGGGGATTGGTCTGCTTGTTTTCCACGATTTCTCCTTTTGACGTTTTTCTCTATGCTTGAAACGTGGGCAGAGCGCCGAAGCACCCTACCCACGCAGCATCATTGTTTTTTGACTTTGCAGCCCGGAGCGGTTACTTCTCCGCAGCCTTTTCCTTGGCGGCCACTGCGTCCAGGATCATCTTCACGCAGGTCTCGCGGCCCAGGGCGGCGTTGATGGCAAGGTCGTAGTTGTGGGCATCACCCCAGCGGTTCTGGGTGTAGTAGTTGTAGTAGGCCGAGCGGTTGCGGTCGGTCTTTTCCACCTCGTCCTTGATGCCCTTTTCGTCCTTGGCCTTTACCAAGGGGTTGGTCTTGGCGTACTGCAAGCGCCACTCCTTGGGTGCATACACGAACACCCGCAGCACGTCCTTGCGCTCCCGCAGGACGTAGTCACCGCAGCGGCCAAGGATCACGCAGGGGCCTTCCTCGGCCAGCTGCTTGATGATACGGCTCTGCAGAATGAACACCTGATCGCCCAGCGGCAGCTCGTTGCCCATGGTGTACAGGCTGTACAGCAGGCTGTGGGTGTGCCGTTTCTCGCTGGCGGCAACAGCCTCCTCCGACAAGCCGGAGTTCTTTGCTGCCATGGTGATCAGCTCCTTGTCGTAAAGCTTGATGCCCAGTGCCTTTGCCACGTCCTCTGCGATGTAGCGTCCGCCGGTGCAGTACTCACGGCCCAAAGTGATGATCGTCTTTGCCATAATGTGTTCCTCCTGTTTCATATATCGCCCTGAAAAAGCTTACGGCTGTGCCGGGGCGTCCCCGGTCTGGCCATTAGCTTTGGGTTCTGTGCTTGCAGGCGCGGGTTTCGGCTTCGGCAGCCGTACCTCTGCCACCCGCATGGTGCCGGTCTGGTCCACTGCATACACACTGCAGCGCCCGCCTGCGGCCAGCAGCTCCGGCGGGAACTGTACCCCGCCGTCCTCGGTGCGGGTACAGCGCAAAAAGGTGCGGTGGGCGGTGGTGGCGTGCGCCACGCCGTCGTGGGGCGCGCAGGCGATCCAGCCGGAAAAATCCTCCGGCAGGTCTGCGGGCTCTCCCCGCCGCTCAAAGTAGTAAACGCCCGGCTGGGTGCCGGCGCGCAGCTCGCAGCGCAGCCGCCGGGGACGGTCGGCCTCAATCTCCCGCTGCTTTGGCCGCAGGGCAATGGCCTTGCCGGTAAAGTAACGCATAAAATCCACCAGCGCCATGGTGCAGTTCACTGCGCCGTCGGTATCGGCGGTGGGGTCGTTCAGCAGCACAAAATCTGCCATCACGGCGTCATCGTGGCCAAAACCGTGCAGCCCCATCCACAGCCGCACCGGGTCGCGCTGACCGCGCACCCGTCGCTCCACCTGCACTGCCACCGAGCAGCCGTCGTGGATCTGTTCCCGCAGGTCGGCAAGGTCCATCCACGCCTGCCAGCAGGGGTAGCCGCAGCAGCCTGCGGCGGCCGCCGCAAAGGCGGTGTTGCCGGTAGAGCGGGTGCTGCCGTCCTCCATGGCGTAGGCCACTTCTTCCGGCAGGATATCCTCGCCCCAGCGGTTCATCAGCGCCGCCATGACCAGCGGCAGATCCATCTCCCGCCCAAAGCTGGGGTCGTGGGCGGAAAGGCAGTATTCCGGCAGATAGAGCCGCCGGTTCAGCGCATGGCCGTTGCGCTTTTCCCACGCAAGGGGACGCACCGCCGCCGCCAGCAGACGCACCGCCGGGGTGACTTTATCGTTGTTGGTGGAAAGGTTCACCTGCAATTGTACGCCGGTGCCGCCGCCCGGGGCGGCCACCGTGACGGTATCGCCCATCAAAAAGATCATGCCGTCCTCGCTCTGGCTGGACACGCTGCACCGGGGGTAGTCCGGTGCCCACTTGCCAAAGCTCATCCAGGCTGTCCACGCCCCTGCTGCGTATACCCGGCAGCGCACCTCCACCATGGTGTCCCGGGGTGCATGGGCGTTCCAGCTGACATTCAGGTTGCAGAACGCCGGCATGGCGAATTCCGGGGTGGTGTAGCTGCCGTACAAAAGGCTGCGTCCGGCCACGCTATCCAGCACCAGTGCGCCGTTTTCCAGCGCAAGGTTGTCCAGCTGCCCGCGGGAAAAGGTCTCTGTCCCCTGCAGCACAAGATTATTCCGTTGTTCCATGGGACATCGCTCCTTTCCGCAGTTTTATCGCTTATTCCTCCGGGGTGTCGTCGTCGGCGTAGTCCTCTTTCAGGGCTGCTTCCAGCTCGGCATCCTTCATCTTGCGGATGTTCTCTTCAATGTGGAACACCCGGTCGATATCGCCGTACACGATCTGGCAGGACACCTCGGTAACGAACCAGAAGCCGAAGATCAGCATCAGGAAAAGCCCCAGCGGCATGCACAGGATCACCACGCCCCAGAACAGCACCTGCACGATGGCGGCAGCCAGTGCGTGGGGCAGAAAGGCGATCATGCAGTTAATGCTGTTTTTCAAAGTCAGGCTCAAAGGCTGGTCCAGCAGCACCACCTGCGGCCACATATAGGCAAACAACATCTGGAACAGCACCAGATTAAGCACCGTAGCCACCCACAGCGGAACACCCACGTTGGTGCCGTGGTACAGCATATTGAAGCAGAAATAGACGAGGAAAATTTGCAGCGTGACCACCACGGTGTACAGCACACCGGGCACAAGGCTGGCCTTGAAGTTGCGCTTGAACGCCTTGCGGTAGGTCACCCACCAGTAGCCCGCCTCGTCGCGCAGCGCGCGCAGGACGGTATCGTACATTCCGGCCAGTGCGGGCCCGGCCAGCAGACCGCCCACGGCGGCACTGCCCAGCATCACCGGCAGACTGTTCTGCAAAAAGCCGATGTACACCAGACAGATGACCGGTGCAAACCCGATGCAGGTCAGCAGGTTTGCAAGGAACATCCCGTTCATATCACGGCCTACAAGCTCAAAAAAGCGGCCGATGCCGGTCTTGCGGGGGGCGTCCTTTTCGACACCCTTACCGGCCTTGAAATCATTGGCAGAAGGAAAAAGACCCATAGTAACTGCGGTACCTCTCTTGTGTTTTTAACCGGCACCGCAGGCGTTTTGTCTGGAAAGTGCCATTGTGCTAACTTTACAGATATAAATATACCTGTATTTTGTCAACTTTGCAAGATACAACCGGGGCTAATTGTAAAAAAATATTTATCTCTCCCTTTTTTACGCAAAATGTGCTACAATGACAATGGCATTTTTTGCAATAGGAGGAAACTATTATGAGCATTCTTCGCACCATTGCGATGTTTATTTATCTGTTCGGGTACATGATCCTGCATTACAGCATCCTGCGCCGCGCCGAGCGCGCCGCAGCCGCCGGAGATACCGCCACCGTGGAGCAGATCGTGAACCAGCATATCCCCCGCTGGAGCCGGGGCATCTTAAAGGTGACCGGTGTTTCCCTGTCCGTGGACGGACTGGAGAACATCCCCAAAGACCGCCCCTGTGTGTTTGTGGCGAACCACCGCAGCTACTACGACATCCCTTTGCTGCTGGCAGGGCTGGAAAAGCCCCACGGCATCCTTGCCAAGGAGGAGCTGGAAAAGATTCCCCTGCTCAACCGCTGGATGAAGCTGCTGGGCTGCGTGTTCGTGCAGCGTGATGATGTGCGCGCCTCGGTGCGGGCACTGAACGATGCCACCGCCATCGTGGAGGGCGGCCGCAGCTTCGTCATCTTCCCTGAGGGCACCCGCTACAAGGGCGAAGAGGGCGGCGCAGGCGAGTTCAAGGCCGGTGCTTTCCGCATTGCGGTCAAGACCGGTGCCCCGGTGGTGCCGGTGGCTGTGACCGGTGCCCGCGCCCTGTTTGAGGCAAACGGCAACCGCTGCCGCCCGGGCGGTGTGCGCATCAAGATCATGTCGCCCATCCAGACCGCCGGCATGAGCAAGGCCGAGCAGAAACAGCTGCCCGACGCCGTGCGCCAGAGCATTCTGGCTGCACTGAAGTAACAGCCTTTCCCGCCCGTTTCATCACACAGGAGAACTATTTTATGGCAAGCTACCGTTACGAACGCGACATTGACCCCAAGGACCTCAAGCCCCGCAAACAGCGGCAATACAGCCGCAGGGAGCGCTGGGCAAACTGGTGGGACTACAACCTGAAATGGGTGCTCATCTTCGGCATTGCGGGTGCGTTCGTGGCGTACTGCTTTATCGGGCAGTACTTCCTGACCACCCACCCGGATTACAACGTGGCGGTGGTAAGCCCCTACTACCTGCCCGAAGCCACCGTCACCGCCCTGCAAGAGCAGCTTGCCGCCTACGGCGAGGACTGCAACGGCGACGGCAAGGTGGTGGTGAAGATCAACCAATACACCATGGCTTTCAACAGTGAGGACTCGGACGCCTATCTGGATATGGCAGGCACCACCAAGCTTTCCACCGACATCCAGAGCTCCCTCAGCTCCATCTTTATCCTCTACGACCCCGCAGGCTTCCAGCAGACCACCGGCACATTGCGGTATCTGGACGGTCATCTACCCAAGTCCGATGCCGACAGCGACTGGTGGAACATGGTCTACCGCTGGACGGACTGCCCGGTGCTGACCGGGATGGCGCTGGGCAGCTACACCTCGGACGCAGTGCAGAGCGACAGCGGCGACAGCCAGCAGCTGCTGGCAGATTACTATATCGGCATCCGGGGCGCATGGCTGAAGGAATCCGCTTCCCTGCTGGAAAACAGCGAGCCCCTTTGGGCAAACCTGACCGCCGGGGCTGTCTCCACCGCCGGGGAGGGGCACTAAAGATGCGCTTCCGCATCAAAGCCGGCGGCCCTGCCGCCCGGTTCACCTTTGACCGCACCCCAAAGCCCCAGCCGCCCGCGCCGCCTGTCCTCCGCGCCGCAGACCTTGATAACCCCTATGGGCGCTATTACGGCAAAGCCCGCAGCTGGGAGGATATTTTGAAGAATAAAAACAGCGATTGAGAGGCTCTCTGGTCGTCGCCGCTGGCGATGACCAGAGAGCCTCTGTTTTCTATTTTTGTCTTTTTACCCATGGCTGATTTGAAATTTTCTCCGCCCTCAAATGGAGGGCGGTTTGTTGTTTCCCTGTCCCGGTTATGGTATACTTACTAGGTATCCCCGCAAAAACCGACCAAAAAGGATGTGACCCCCATGGACGCACTGGAACAAGCCCGTGCCGAGATCGACACGGTGGATGCGCAGCTGGCTGCGCTGTTCGAGCGCCGGATGGCTGCTGTTTTACAGGTGGCCGAATATAAGCGGGCGCACGGCCTGCCCATCTACGATGCCGCCCGGGAGGCCGCCGTGCTGGAAAAGGCCGCAGCCCGCATTCAGCAGCCCGCGCTGCGCCCTTACTATAAAGACCACGTCCAGCACATGATGGACATCGCCAAGCAGTACGAAGCCGCTGCGTTGGGGCGTAACCGCGCCGCCTATCAGGGCGTGGAGGGGGCGTTTGCCCACATCGCCCTCAAGGCGCTGTTCCCCCACGCCGAGGCTGTGAGCTACTCCACATGGGATGAGGTGTTCGAGGCCGTGGCCTCCGGCGAAGCCGCCCACGGCGTAGTGCCCTTTGAAAACAGCCACGCCGGGGATGTTTCTGCCGTGCTGGACCTGTGCTATAACCACCCGGAGCTGTGGGTGGTGGACGTGTACGACCTGCCCATCTCCCAGAACCTTCTGGTGCTGCCGGGCACCCAGCTTTCCCAGCTGCGCACCGTGTACAGCCACCAGCAGGCCATCGCCCAGAGCGAGACCTTTTTAAAGCAGTTCCATCTGCCCGCCACCGCCATGGCAAACACCGCCATGGCTGCAAAGTTCGTGGCAGAAAGCAAAGACCCGACAAAGGCCGCCATTGCCAGCGCCGAGACTGCCGCCCTGTACGGGCTGGAGATCTTAGTGCCCAACATCAATACCGACGGTGACAACACCACCCGGTTCATCGTGCTCAGCCGCGAAAAGCCCACGGCGGGCAACCGGTTCTCGCTGCTGTTCACGGTGGATAACAAGCCCGGCAAGCTGGCGGAGGTGATTCAGGTCATCGGCGCCAGCGGCTTCAATATGGAGTCCATCAAGAGCCGCCCCATGCCGCACGTCCCCTTTGAATATTATTTTTATGTAGAGCTGGTGGGCGATGCCGCCGCCGGCGAGACCGCCGCGCTGCTGCGCGAGCTTGACCGCACCTGCCGGACGGTGCGGCTGTTAGGAGTGTATACAAAATGAGTGATTTTATCGGAACCAAGCTGACCATGAATCTGGGCGAGCGCAGCTACGACATCATCGTCAAGCGCGGCTCGCTGGAAAACCTGTACCAGTTCGCCCGGCTGGACCGCCGGGTGGCGGTGGTCACCGACAGCGGTGTGCCTGCACAGTACGCCCAGATGGTAGCCGACCAGTGCAAGGATGCCACCATCATCACCGTGCCGCAGGGCGAAGCCAGCAAGAGTTTTAAAATTCTGGAGACCGTGCTGCGGCAGATGCTGGACTTCGGCATGGGCCGGGGCGACCTTGTGGTAGCCGTAGGCGGCGGCGTGGTGGGCGACCTTGCCGGGTTTGCCGCTTCCATCTATATGCGCGGCATCGATTTTATCAACTGCCCCACCACCACCCTTTCCATGATCGATTCCTCCATCGGCGGCAAGACCGCCGTGGATCTGGGCGACACCAAAAACATCGTGGGTGCCTTCTGGCAGCCCAAGCTGGTCATCGTGGACCCGGACACCCTGTCCACCCTGCCCCGCCGCCACTTCATCAACGGTCTGGCCGAGGCGATCAAGGCCGGGCTTCTGGCCGACCCGGAGCTGTTCTCCATCTTTGAAAAAGAGGACGTGGACGACCGCATCGGCGACATCATCTGCCGCAGCCTGCGCTTTAAAAAGAGCATCGTGGAGCAGGACGAGACCGAGCAGGGGATGCGCAAGGCGCTGAACTTCGGCCACACCATCGGCCACGGCATCGAAGCCGTGAAGGGCATCAAGGGACGCCGCACCACCGGCCTGTTCCACGGCGAGTGCGTGGCGCTGGGTATGCTGCCCATGATCGAATCCAAGGCGCTGCAAAAGCGGGTGCGCGGCGTGTACCGCCGCTTGGGTCTGCCCACTCGCACCGCCTACGATAAGGAAAAGGTTCTGGCCGAGATGCTGCACGACAAAAAAGCACAGGACGGACAGATCACCATCATCAAGGTGCCCGGCCTTGGCTGCTGGCGCGCCGAGACCATCCCTGTGGAGGGGCTGCGCCCGCTGCTGGGCATGGAGGACTGACCCATGAAAAATACCTTTGGCAGCGACCTTTCGCTGACCATCTTCGGCGAGAGCCACGGCCGCGCCGTGGGCGCGGTGCTGGACGGCATGGCTGCCGGTGTGCCGGTGGACGAGAGCTTTCTCGCCGCCTGCATGGATAAGCGCCGCGCCCGGGGCGACGGCCTTTCCACCCCCCGGGTGGAGGCGGACGCGGTGCAGCTGCTGTCCGGTGTGGTGAACGGCCACACCACCGGCACCGCCATTGCCCTGATGATCGAAAACCAGAACACCCGCAGCGCGGACTACGCCAAGACCGCCGACCTACTGCGCCCCGGCCACGCAGACTTTACCGCCTACGCCAAGTACCACGGCTTTCAGGACGCCCGGGGCGGCGGGCACTTTTCCGGCCGGGTGACCGCTGCTTTTGTGGCAGGCGGCAGCATCGTGCTTGCCGCATTGCAGCGGGCGGGTATTGATATCACCACCCACATCGCCCGGTGCGCAGGGCTTGCAGATACCCCCTTTGCACTGGACGACCCCGCCGCCCTTGCGGCACAGGCGGAGACGCTTGCCAGTAAGACCGAGGGCTTTGCGGTGCTGGACGCCGCCGTGGAAAAGCCCATGAAAGCCGCCATCCGCGCCGCCGGTGCCGAGGGCGACAGCGTGGGCGGCGTGCTGGAAACAGCCATCCTCGGCCTGCCCGCCGGCATCGGCGAGCCCTACTTTGACAGCGTGGAGAGCGAGATCGCCCACTTGGCCTTTTCCATCCCGGCGGTCAAGGGCATCGAGTTCGGCACCGGCTTCGGCTTTGCCGGGCTGCGCGGCTCGGAGGCGAACGACGCCTTCCGCATGACGGCAGAGGGCGCGGTAGTCACCGCCACCAACCACAACGCGGGCATCAACGGCGGCATCGCCAACGGTATGCCGGTGGTGTTCCGCACCGCCGTCAAGCCCACCCCCAGCATCTACAAGCAGCAGGATACGGTGGACTACATCGCCAAAAAGGACGCACAGCTGTCCATTCAGGGACGGCACGACCCCTGCATCGTGCCCCGGGCCGCCATTGTGCAGACCTGCGCCGCCGCCCTTGCGGTGGGCGATCTGCTCACCGCCCGGTACGGTGCCCGGTGGATGACCGACCCCACCGGCTATCGGAAGGAGGACTGAGATGGAATACGGACTGATCGGCGGCAAGCTGGGACACTCCTACTCCAAGACCATCCATGAGCTGCTCTGCGGGTACAGCTACGAGCTGTGCCCCCTGCCCACCGAGGCAGATGCCCGCGCCTTTTTGCAGCGGCGGCAGTTCAAGGCCATCAACGTGACCATCCCCTATAAAAAGCTGGTGATGGAGTACTGCTCCTTCATCGACCCCCGCGCCCGCGCCATCGGCGCGGTGAACACGGTGGTCAATAAAAACGGCCTGCTCTACGGCTACAACACCGATTATCTGGGCTTTGCCCACCTGTGCGAAGCCCACGGCGTGGAGCTTGCGGGCAAGACCGTGCTCATCTTGGGCACCGGCGGCACCCACAACACCACCCGCGCGGTGGCGCTGGATAAGGGCGCTGCCAAGGTGCTGACAGTCAGCCGCACTCCCGACCCGGAAAAGGGCGAGCTGAGCTACGCCGAAGCCGTGCGCAGCGGCGCACAGGTGGTGTTCAACACCACCCCCGCCGGGATGTACCCCAATGTGGGTGTGTGCAGCCTAGACGTCGCCGCCATGCCCGGGCTGGAAGCCGTGGTGGACGTGGTCTATAACCCCAACAAGACCGAACTCATTCTCCGCGCCGAGGACGCCGGTGTGCCGGTAGCCGTAGGCGGGCTGGAGATGCTGGTGGCACAGGCGGTGTATGCCGCCGAATACTTCCTTGGCCGCAAGTTTGAGGACGCCCCGGGCGAGGTGCGGCGCATCGCCGCTGCGCTGCGCCGCGAGACGCTGAACATCGCCCTTGTGGGAATGCCCTCCTGCGGCAAATCCACCCTTGGCCGCCTGCTGGCAAAGCAGCTGGGCAGACCGCTTGTGGATCTGGACGAGGAGATCGTCAAGGCAGACGGGCGCAGCATCCCGGATATCTTTGCCGCCGAGGGCGAAGAGGGCTTCCGCGCAAAGGAAGCCGCGCAGATCGCCCGTTTCGGCAAGGAAAAAGGGCTTGTGCTCTCCTGCGGCGGCGGCGCGGTGAAGCGGGCAGAGAATGTCCGCGCCCTGCGCCAGAACGGCGTGGTGCTGTTCATCGACCGGCCGGTGGAAGCGCTGGCTGTGGGCGGCAACCGTCCGCTTTCTTCCAGCGCAGAGGCGCTGCGCACCATGGAAGCCCAGCGCCGCCCGCTGTACCTTGCCGCCGCAGATGCGGTGATTTCTAACACCGGCACGCTGGCCGAGGCGCTGGCAGCTGCACAGGAGGCACTGGATGAAATTTTTGATTCTTAACGGGCCAAACATCAATCTGGCACGCTGGTCTGAGCCCGGCGTGCCGGGCGAGGTGGACTACACCGGCCTGATGGACTATGTGCAGGCGGGCTGCGACCAGCTTGGCATTGAAACGGATATCTGCCAGTCCAACCACGAGGGCGATTTGATCGACGAGATCCAGTCTGCCCCCGGGCGGGTGGATGGCATTGTGCTGAACCCCGGCGGCTACGCCCATTACAGTGTAGCCATTCTGGACGCGCTGCGGCTGTGCAGCGTACCCGCCGTAGAGGTGATGCTGGACGCCCCGGACGAGCGTGAGCCCTTCCGCAAAACGGACGTGGTGTCCTTTGGTTGTCAAGGGCATTTTATCGGCGAAGGCCCGCAGGGCTACCTGCACGCCTGCATCTGGCTGGCGCAGCTGCTGCGCACCGACGGCTCCAGTAAGGCGCATATCGTGATGTAAAACAAACAGGAAAGGAACGACCTCCCATGATCATCTCCACCAAAAAAGGCACTCCCAAAGAGGAGCTGGAAAAGATCGTCGACAAATTCGAAAAGCAGGGTCTGGACGTGACCCTGATCACCGGCAAAGACTACAATGTGTTCGGTCTGGTGGGCGACACCACCAAGATCGACGAGCGGGACGTGCTGGCAAACCCGTGGATCGACAACGTTACCCGCGTGTCCGCGCCCTATAAGCGCGCAAACCGCCTGTTCCACCCCGCAGACTCGGTCATCGACTGCGGTGGCGTGAAGATCGGCAGTAAGGAAAAGATCGCCGTCATGGCGGGCCCCTGCAGCATCGAGAACGCCGAGCAGGCTCTGCGCATCGCGCAGGGGGTCAAGGCGGGCGGCGCAACGCTGTTCCGCGGCGGCGCCTACAAGCCCCGCACCTCTCCCTATGCTTTTCAGGGTCTGGAGACCGAGGGCATTCTGGATATGGTAAAGGCCCGCGAAGCCACCGGCCTGCCCATTGTCTCCGAGCTGATGAGCGAGGACCGCATCCCGGAGTTTGAAGAGTATGTGGACGTGGTGCAGATCGGCGCACGCAATATGCAGAACTTCCAGCTGCTCAAGGCCGTGGGCAAGATGCACAAGCCCGTGCTGCTCAAACGCGGTCTGTGCAACACCATCGAGGAGTGGATCATGAGCGCCGAGTACATCATGGCCGGCGGCAACGAGCAGGTCATCTTCTGCGAGCGCGGCATCCGCACCTTTGAAAAATACACCCGCAACACGCTGGATCTCTCCGCCGTGCCAATCATCCACGAAAAGACCCATCTGCCCATCGTGGTAGACCCCAGCCACGCCACCGGCAAGGCCAATCTGGTGGAGCCGATGATGATCGCCGCCGTAGCCGCCGGTGCGGACGGTCTGGAGGTAGAGGTGCACTACGACCCCCAGCACGCATGGAGCGACGGCGCACAGTGCCTGACCCCGGACGCCTTTGCACAGGCCATGGCAAAGTGCCGTCAGGTGGCTTGGGCTATCGGCCGGGAGATGTAAACCGTTTACCCCCTCAGGCGCTGGCGCGCCAGCTCCCCCAAGGGGACGCCTGAAGCGCCGTCCGGGGGAAATTGCAAAAGGATGACACCGCTATGCTTGTAACCATCAGACCTTCCCCCGGCGGCATCGGGGGCGTGATCGCCGCGCCGCCCAGCAAAAGCATGGCGCACCGCGCCGTGCTGTGCGCCGCGCTGGCTGTGGGGCGCTCCCACATCACCCATCTGGAATTCAGTAAGGACATCTCTGCCACCCTGTCCGCTGCCGCGCAGCTGTGCGCCACCGTGGACACCGGCGCGGACGATGCCACTGTGCAGGGGCTTGGGCATTTCCTGCCCCTGACCGCCCCGGTGGACTGCTGCGAAAGCGGCAGCACCCTGCGGTTTTTGATCCCCATTGCCAGCCTGACCGGCCAGCCGGTCACCTTTACCGGACGCGGGCGGCTGATGGAGCGCCCGCAATCCGTATACGAAACGTTATATCGCGAGCAGAATCTACGGTTTGAGCAGTCCCCCGCCGGGCTGACCGTGGAGGGCGCACTGACTCCCGGGGACTACCGGCTGGCGGGCAACGTGTCCAGCCAATTCATCAGCGGGCTGCTGTTCGCGCTGCCCTTGCTGCCCGGGGACAGCCAGCTGCACCTTATTTCCCCCGTGGAGAGCCGCAGCTACATCGACATGACCCGCGCCGTACAGGCCGCTTTTGGGGTGCACAGCCGCTGGCTGGACGAAACCACCCTGCTGCTGCCGGGCGGGCAGCAGTACCACCCTTGCGACTACAACGTGGAGGGCGATTACAGTCAGGCTGCTTTCCCGGCGGTGCTGGGTGCGGTGTGCGGCGGGGTGACCATCACCGGCCTTGCACCGGATACTTTGCAGGGCGATGCCGCTATTCTGGACATTCTGCGCCGGTGCGGCGCGGTGTTCACCCGCACGGGCGACCGCGTCACCTTTGCAAAAGCACCCCTGCACGGGGTGGATATCGACCTTGCGGACTGCCCCGACCTTGGCCCCGTGCTGATGGTGCTGGGTCTGCTGTGCGAGGGCACCACCGTCATCCGCAACGCGGAGCGGCTGCGGTTGAAGGAGAGCGACCGCATTGCGGCCATGGAGGCCGAGCTGCGCGCCTGCGGCGGCGTGCTGGAAAGCAACGGCGGCACCATCACGGTGCACGGCTGTGCTGAACGTCTGCACGCCCCTGCCGCGCCCCTGCACGGCCACAACGACCACCGGGTGGTCATGAGCCTTGCGGTGCTGGCTGCTGCCGCCGGGCTGCCCCTGACCGTGGACGATGCCGAAGCCATCCAGAAGAGCTGGCCCGGCTTTTTTGCAGATGCAGCGCCGCTTGGCGTGGAGGTAGAAGATGCTTGATAAAACAAAACGTTATCTCGTAGTGGGTCTGGGTCTGCTGGGCGGCAAGTACGCGCTGGAGCTGACCCGCGCCGGCTTCCATGTGGACGGCATCAACCGCAGCGATGGACATTTGCAGTACGCGCTGGAGCACGGCTATATTGCCAGCGGTAAGACCCACGATTTTGAGGACCTTGTCCGGCAGGCCGACCATATCATCTTTGGCCTGTACCCCACCGCGCTGCTGGACTGGTTTGGTACCTACGGTTCCCTGCTCAAACCCGGGTGCATCTTTACGGATGTTTCCGGCGTCAAGACCGGCCTTGTGGAGCCGGTGCAGGCACTGTGCCCGGCGGGGGTGGAGTTCATTGCCAGCCATCCCATGGCAGGCCGCGAGACTTCCAGCGTGGAACACGCCGCCGAGGTGAATTTTGCCCCGGCAAACTTCATCATCACTCCCACCGAAAAGAACACCCCGGCGGGCATCCAGTGGGCAAGGGAGCTTGCCGAGGTGCTGGGCTTCAAGCATATCTGCACCCTGACCGTGCAGGAGCACGACCGGATGATCGGCTATGTCAGCCAGCTGTGCCACGCCATTGCCGTAAGCCTGATGTGCGCCAACGATAACTCCTCGCTGTGCGAGTACACCGGCGACTCCTTCCGCGACCTGACCCGCATTGCACGCATCAACGACAAAATGTGGGCAGAGCTGTTTTTGTGGAACAAGCAGAACCTGATCAGCGAGATCGACCAGTTCGATTCCGCTTTGCAGGAGATGCGCGCCGCCCTTGTAGCGGACGACCGGGACAAGCTGGAACAGATGTTCCGCCTTTCCACCCAGCGCCGCGCCGCCTTTGACAAAAAGCTGCCGGAATAAACCGTGACGGAGGTATTGCCCCATGCCCAAGCAGGAAGGACAGAAATCCAAGCTGGTAACGCTGCTGCGCATCCTTGAGCAGCGCACCGATGAGAACCACCGCCTGAACGTGCCCCAGCTGGTGCAGCTGCTGGAAAATCAGGGTATTCTGGCCGAGCGCAAGAGCATTTACAGCGACATTGACACTCTGCGCAGTCTGGGCTACGACATCCAGCTGCAGCGCGGGCGCGGCGGCGGGTACTGGATGGCCAGCCGTGCGTTCGAACTTTCGGAGCTGAAGCTGCTGGTGGATGCGGTACAGTCCAGCAGCGTCATCTCGGCGCGCACCAGCAAGCGCATCATCCACAAGCTGGAGGCCCTCTGCTCCGACTATGAGGGCACCCAATTGCAGCGTCAGGTGTATGTGGACGGCCGCCCCAAGACAGACAGCCAGACCCTTTTGTACAGCATTGACGCGCTGCACACCGCCATCAACCGGGGGTGTCTGGTGCAGTTCCGCTACAAGGGCAGCAGCGCCGTGCGCACCGTAAGCCCGTGGCAGCTGGCATGGGAAAACGGCTGCTATTACCTGATCGCCTATCAGGACGAAAAAGCACCCCCGGTGCGCCACTACCGGGTGGACCGGATGGCCGGGGTGCTGGTGCTGGACGAGCCGCGCCGGGGCAAAGAGTTCTTCCGCACCTTCGACCTGCCCGCCTACCTGCGCAAGCACTTCAACATGTTCGGCGGCACCGAGTACCGGGTCACCCTGCGGTGTGCTGCCGACCTTGAGCCGGTCATGCGGGAGCGCTTTGGCCGGGAGCCGGTGTTCTGCCCGGAGGACGCAGAGCACTTCCACTTTGACGTGCCCATCTGCGTCAGCCAGCAGTTTTTCGGCTGGGTGTGCGGCTTTGGCGGCAAGGTAGAGGTCACCGCCCCCGCCGCCGTCCGCGCCCAGCTGCACGAGATGGTGCAGAGCCTTGCGGAGCAGCATGAATAAACAGAAAGGGTTCCGGAAACGCCTGCGGGCGTTTCTGGAACCCTTTTTCCTATCAATTTTTCCTTATTCCTCAAATTCCAGATCGCTGGGCTGGATGAGGTCAAGGGGAGCGGCGGGCTCGGCGATGAGGCGGCGGCTCTGATTGAAAATGGCCTTTTCCAGCGTGTTGCGCGCCAGACGGCCATTGCCGGCGGTGCGGCTGTCCAGCGCCTGACGGCGCTTATAGTAGCCCAGCAGCGGGAAGGTGCAGCTCTCGGCAAGGCGGTAGCCCTTGCCCTTTGCCAGCACGGTGGTGATGTCCAGCAGCTCGTCTGCAGTGTAGTCCGGGAACTCGATCTTATTAGGGAAGCGGCTGGCAAGGCCGCTGTTGGCGGTGAGGAACACCTCCATCTCCTTGGTGTAGCCCGCAAGGATGACCACCAGCTCGTCCCGGTGATCCTCCATGCCCTTTACAAGGGTGTCGATGGCTTCCAATCCAAAGCTGTCCTGCTGGCCGCGGTACAGGCTGTACGCCTCGTCAATGAACAAAACGCCCCCCAGTGCGCTCTCGATGACGCTGTTGGTCAGCGGGGCGGTGTGGCCGGTGTAGCGCCCCACAAGGTCAGCGCGGGTCACCTCCACCAGCTGCCCGCCCCCCAGCGCGCCGATGGCCTTGAGGTACTTTGCCACCAGCCGGGCAATGGTGGTCTTGCCGGTGCCGGGGTTGCCGGTAAAGATCATGTGCATGGACAGGCTTGCGGTCTTGAAGCCCGCCGCTGCGCGGCGCTGCTGCACCTGTAAATTGTCTGCCAGACCGAACACATACTCCTTGACCGGGGCAAGCCCCACCAGCGCATCCAGCTCGGCGCGGATCTGCTCCACCGCGCCGGTGTAGGCCGCCGGCAGCAGGCTGAACAGGTCTGCAGGCGCAGCGCCGTTCATCGCAAATTGCAGTCCCTCGGGCGCGGCGGTCAGCGCCACCGTGCCGGACAGTTTTGCATCGGTCTGTAAGCAGTACTCGCTCAGAGCCCGGAAAATCCGCTCGCAGCAGTCTGCCAGCCCCTCTGCGCCCTTTTCTTTAGAGCACTGCGCCGCCACATAGTCCCGCACCTCTGCCCCGGCGGCGAGGGTCAGCCCCAGACGGCTGTGCACCCGCTGCGCCAGCGCGTTCAGCTGCTGCGCCGCCAGCGCCGCCAATGCTTCCGGGGTGAAGGGGGCGGTCTGGCACACATCCCCTACCGCCGCCACAAAGGCCGCGCCGAATTTATCCGCCAGCGCCTCCCGCCCCTTGCGGGAGAAGAAGATCAGGTACTTGCCGCAGGGGTCGATGCGGCTCACTGCGCCGGGGGCAAGCGCCGTGCCGGCTTCCACCAAAATGCCCTCTTTGTTCACCAGATACCGGCTGGACAATAGCGCACTGCCCTTGACCGCAAGGTCGGAGAGGATGCGCAAAAAGCCGGGGTGGCAGCTCTCGTAGTGCTCGAACACCACGATCTCGCCCGGGGCGTGCAGGGCGGCGTATAGGTCCTGCAAAAACAGCTTTTCCGCGCCGGGGTCGGGGTAGAGCGCCAAGTCCACCACCGCCATCCGGTCGCTCTGCAAAAGCCCCCGCGCCGCCATGATGCGGGCGGTCTCGGCCAGCGCAAAGTGCCGCCCCGTGCCCGGAGCGCCCCACAGTAAGATCACATTGCGGGCGGCTGCGCCCTCGGTGCCCAGCACAAAGGGGCGGCGCATGGCCCGCACCACGCTGTCTACAAAGGCATCCTGCCCGAGGACGGTCTTTTTTACCTCGGCGGCAAGGCCTTCAAAGCTGCCCAGCTGCTCCGGCTTTGTGTCTGCCGTGCCCTTGGCCAGCAGGCCGTCCGCTTCCATGTCCCGCAGCATCTGGCGGCTGTCCTCCAGCGCCGTCTGCACCCCGGCATCCTGCGCTTTCAGCCGGGCGTTCTGCTGTTTCAGCAATTCGTCCAGCTGCTTTTGCCGTTCCAGCAGCGCCGCGTTCAGATCCGGCAGGCCGCTGCCCGCCGGTTTTTCGGGCTGCGGCTTTTCCGGCTGCGGCTGTGCACCGCCGAACTTCAGTTTGCCGCCCGCGCCGAACACGCCGTTCATCAAGCTTTCCCAATCATCGGTGTATGCCATGGTGCTGCCCCTCCATCGGTGTTTTTTCTTCCAGTATAGTGAACTGCGCGGCATTTTGCAAGCACAAAAAAGCTCCCCCTTTCGGGGGAGCTGATATCCGCGTCTATGCGGGGATCATGCTGTTTTCTCAGCCCTTGCAGCCCTGCTCTTCCCAGTCGCCGAAATCGTTGGCATCGGCGATCTTAGTGACGTCGATTTTGCCGTTCTCATCCTTGGGGGCAACAGCGGGGCCGGCCTCCACGGGGTTGGCGTTCGGGGCTTCGGGGTCGTACACAGGGCGCTCTTCGGCGGTCTCCGGCTGGGTCTGGGGTGCGTTCTCAGCAGGGGCGGGTGCTTCCGGTGCGGCTTCTTCGGCAGCTTCTGCGGCGGCATCGGCAGCCTTTGCCTCTTCCTTGGCCTCGGCCTCTTCGTAGGCTTCGGCGGTCTTTTCGGCCTCCTCGGCGTCCTTTTCGGCGTCCTCCGGGAACTCGACCTCCTCCACATGGAGCGGGTCTTTCTGGTTCAGGATCTTGTCCAGCACCACGATGGCAGCGCCGGTGACGGCCACGGCAGCAGCCGTGCCAAGAATACGGAACAGAGTTTTCATACCAGAACCTCCTTGTAATACAGAAACGTTAAGAGAACGTTACGACCTCTTCCAGGGGCTTTTCGGCAGGCTCTACCGACACGGCGGTCAGCACCGGGCCCTTGCCCCGGTAGATGTTGTGGAACTTGTAGCCCACCTTGGCGGTCACCCGCACCCATGCGCGCTGTTCCAGCGCCTTGTAGCCATCGTAGCTGCAGGGGAAGCCCACAAACTGGATATCCTGCACGCAGCAGGTCATAGCAAAGCGGCCGGGCACAAAGCTGTTTTTGCCGGCGCGGTTGGTCTGGCAGACCTGTGCCAGAAAGCGCACCGTCTTGCCGGTGTACTTCTGGGGCTCGTCCTGACAATCCATGTACCAGATGCCGAAATCGTCATCCGGGATGTCGATGGGGTCGGCGTTGATATCAAAGGGCAGCGGGTCGGGGATATCATCGTAGGCTACGCTGCCGTCCTTGAACTCGTAGGCGATATCGCACTTACGGGAGGCCTGCCGCACCAGCTTGTGCAGCTCCTGCCGGGCGTCGTCGTTGTTCACGGCTTCGGCGCGGTTGAACACGATCAGCTCGCTGCGGGCGATCTTATCCAGCATCAGGCTGCGCATGGAGTTATCGCGGGCGTAGGTCAGGGCGGTGGTGCCGTCGGCAGTGGCAATGCACTGGTACACCAGCCAGTTCTCGGGCAGGGCATCCGCTAAATCCTGCAGCAGCCACATGCCGTTGTACTCGATGACCACGCGGCCTGCGTCCGCTTCCTTGCCCAGCTTTGCAAGGTTCTGGGGGTTCAGTTCAGACTTGTCCTCCAGCACCTTCACGGTCACGCCGGGGAAGGCGAACTTTTTCTCGTTATACTCCTCTTCGCCCTCCTCGCAGATCAGCAGCAGGGTCTTGTCGCCGGAGTCGAAATTGGGGTCTTCAAAGGTCTCCTGAATAAACTTGGTCTTGCCGCTTTCCAGAAAGCCCACAAACAGGTAGACCGGGATCTCTTTTGCCATAATAAATGGTTGCTCCTTCTCTCAATAATGGGGTTCTCAGCAGCCGAACAGCTGGGCGATGGCGGTCTCGTTCAGCTTGGAGCCGATGACCACCAGCTTGCCGCCCACGTCTGCGCTGCGGCTGCGCACTTCCCACTCGCCGGGCACATAGTCGAACTCCAGCCAGCCGTCTGCGCCGCCGTCCACGATGCCCTTGCTGCGCAGGATCATGCCGTAATTGCCGGTATCCAGCTCGGTGAGGGCGTGCTCCACCTCGGCCTTGGTGAACTTGCGGGCAGTCTCCACGCCCCAGCTGGTGAACACTTCATCGGCATGGTGGTCGTGATGATGATGACCGCAGCAGCAATGACCGTCATGGTCGTGGTGATGCTCGTGCTCATCGTGATCATGCTCGTCATGGTCATGGTGATGCTCATGCTCGTGCTCGTCATCATCTTCATCATGATCGTGGTGGTGACCGCAGCAGCAATGGTCATCATGATCGTGCTCGTCGTGGTCGTGGTGATGATGCTCGTGCTCATCCTCGTCGTCATCATCGTCGTCATCGTGGTCATGATGATGGCCGCAGCTGCACACACCGTTCTCATGGTCGTGATGATGGTGATGCTCGTGCTCTTCTTCCTCGTCCTCGTGGGCGTGCTCCTCGTTTGCCTTGGCAGCCATGGCGATCAGCTCGGCCTTGAAGTCGTCCTTGGTGGACATGGCCTTCAGGATCTGCTCACCGGTCAGGTGATCCCATGCGGTGGTCACGATAGTGGCGGTGGGGTTCTTTTCCCGCAGCATTGCCACGGCAGCAGCGATCTTTTCCTCGCTGGCGGTCTGGGTGCGGCTGAGCAGGATGCAGCTTGCGTGGCTGATCTGGTCATCGTAGAACTCGCCGAAGTTCTTCATATACATCTTGACCTTGTTCACATCGGCCACGGTGACAAAGCTGTTCAGCTGCACGTCCAGATGCTCGGCCACGCCCTCCACGGCGCGGGTCACATCGCTCAGCTTGCCAACGCCGGACGGCTCGATGACGATGCGGTCGGGGTGGTACTGCTCCACCACCTGCTGCAGAGCGGTGCGGAAATCGCCCACCAGAGAGCAGCAGATGCAGCCGGCGTTCAGCTCGTTGATCTGGATGCCGCTTTCCTTCAGGAAACCGCCGTCAATGCCGATCTCGCCGAACTCGTTCTCGATCAGCACCACCTGCTGGCCTGCAAAGGCCTCGGTGATCAGCTTTTTGATCAGAGTGGTTTTGCCGGCACCAAGGAAGCCGGAGAAGATATCAATTTTAGTCATGTTCCAAATGCCTCTTTCTTTTTATCGCAATATTCGCAATTGTTAGCGCAAAGGGCCGCAGAGTGCTGACCCAAAAATACTACACCTCTATTATAACAAGGCTGTCAATGGAAAACCGGCCTTTTTCAAGAAAAAATTGTAACTTTTTTTGCAAATTGACGGCGTTTTGGGGGGAGTTTTGCCCCCGCATTGCATTCTTTCCCGCAGAATGATACAATAGCAGCAGCAAACCATCGCCGCCGGACGTTTTTCCGGCAAATGACAGAAAGAGGGCTTTTGTTATGAGTATGAACACAGTTCCCGAGCGTCTGGCCGCGCTGCGTGCCGCTATGCAGGCAAACGGCGTGGACGTCTATCTGATCCCGGTGGGCGACCCGCATTCCAGCGAGTATCTGCCCGACCACTACACCTCCCTGACCTACTTCTCCGGCTTCCACGGTGAGAACTCCAACTTTGTGGTCACCATGACCGAGAGCGCCGTCTGGGCAGACGGCCGGTACTTTGTGCAGGCAGAAAAGGAGATCGCCGGTACTGAGATCCAGCTGATGCGCATGGGCGAGCCGGGCGTGCCCACCGCCGAGGAATACTGCGGCAAGGTGCTGCCCGAGGGCGGCACGCTGGGTCTGTGCGGTCTGACCGCCAACTGTGCACTGGTCAACAACCTGAAAAAAGAGCTGGAGCCCAAGCACGGCAGCATCAAGACCCTGTTCTTGGAGGACGAGCTGTGGGTGGAGGGCCGCCCTGCCCGTCCGGCTACCCCGGCATGGATCCTGCCCAAGGAATACGCTGGCTTCTCCCCGGCAGAAAAGCTGGAGCAGCTGCGCGGCAAACTGAAGGAGCAGGGCTGCACCGCCCAGCTGGTGGGCAAGCTGGATAATCTGGCATGGCTTCTGAACCTGCGCGCCATGGATATCGAGTGCACCCCCTACGCCATGGCCTACTGCTATGTTACCCCGAATCGCGCCGTGCTGTTCATCGATCAGGCGCGGGTCACCCCGGAGGCTAAGGCAGAGCTGGAAGCCAACGGCGTAACGCTGGCCGACTACGACAGCATTCTGGACGGGATGGCCGCCGAGACTGAGCCCCAGACCGTGCTGGCCGAGAGCGCTACCGTGAACTACGCCGTGTATCAGGTGTTGGAAAACAACCCCGCCCTGACCGTGAAGGACGCCGCCGACCCGTTGCTTGCCATGAAGGGCGTGAAGAACGAGGTGGAGCTGGCACACCTGCGCGAGTCCCATCTGCGGGATGCCGTTGCCATGGTACGCTTCCAGATCGAACTGGAAAACCGTCTGGCTTCCGGCGAACAGCTGACCGAGCTGACCGTGGACGAGATCCTGCACAAGTACCGCAGCGCAGACGATAAGTTCCTTGTGGAAAGCTTTGGCACCATTGCAGCCTACGGCGGCAACGCAGCCATGATGCACTACCACGCCACCCCGGAGGATCACGCCGTTTTGCAGCGCAAGGGCTTTTTGCTGGTGGACAGCGGCGCTACCTATCTGGACGGCACCACCGACATCACCCGTACCTATCCGCTGGGCGAGCTGACCGAGGACGAGCGGCTGTTCTATACCTGGACGCTGCAGTGCCACATCGACATCGCCAAGGCCGTCTGGCTGGATTACTGCGACTGCCACATGCTGGACACCATCGCCCGCGAGCCGCTGTGGCGTCACCTCATCAACTACCGCTGCGGCACCGGCCACAGCGTCAGCTTTGTGGGCAACGTCCATGAGGGCCCCCACGCTTTGAACGGCCGCAACACCACCCTGATGCGCCCGGGCATGATCGTTACCGACGAGCCCGGCGTGTACGAGGCCGGCGAGGTGGGCATCCGCATCGAGAACGAGATCGAGTGCTACCACAAGGCCGACAACCAGTACGGCACCTTCCTTGCCTTCCGTCCCCTCACCTTTGTGCCCATCGCTACCTCTCCCATCGTGCCCGGCGTGCTGGACAAGGAGCAGGTTGCTTGGCTGAACGACTACCACCGCAAGGTGTTCGAGCAGCTGGCACCCCGCCTGACCGAGGACGAGCGCGCATGGCTGGCCGAGAAGTGCGCCGCCATCGGCTGCTAATGCTAAAAAGAACAAAAGTCAGCTGCCGCTTGCCGTCCTGACTCTTGCCGTAAAAAATGCAATTCCGGGCAGACCGCAGTCTGCCCGGAATTGCTTGATTTAAGATGATTTTTCCGCTGATGATGGCCAGAGCAACGCGGAGGCCATTCCAAATCGTCTACCCTGCAAAGGAAACCAAACCATGATCTTTCACATTGCGATCTGCAGCCCGGACGGTGCGCTGCGCAGCAGGCTGGAGCACCAGTGCATGGAGTTCTTCGCCCGGCGGGAGGACGCCTGCATCGTGGAGCAGCTGCAAAGCCCGGAAGCGCTTTTGCAGCAGGATGCTGCCGGGCTGCGGTACGAGCTGTACCTCATCGAGCTTGCGGCGGTAGCCCGGCCCGAGGGGCTTACGGCGGCGGCAGAGCTGCGCCGCCGGGGCCGCCGCGCGCCGCTGGCTTTTGTGGCCCGCACCCCGGCGCATGCATACAGCGCCTACCGGGTGGACGCCATGCAGTATCTGCTGCAGCCGGTGCACCAGCCGGAAGTTTCTGCCCTGCTCAAGCGGGCGGTGGAGCCGGAATACGGCCCAACCCTTACCGTGACCACCGCCGACGGTGTGCGGGCGCTGACCTATGCCGAAATTGAATATCTGGAATGCACCCACCACATCGTGCACTTCCACCTGACCACCGGGGAGGATGTGGCCTCCCTCTCGCTGCGGGTGCCCTTTTCTGCGGTGGCACAGCCGCTATTGGCGGACGGCCGCTTTGTGCAGCCGCACCGCTCCTATGTGGTCAATCTGGAAGCAGTACAGCTGCTGTCCCCCGGCGAGGTACGGATGCGCAGCGGGGCGCGCATCCCCATCCCCCGCGGGCGGGAAGCCGCCGTCCGGGAGGCTTTCTGCACCCGGGTAGGGTAAAAAGCAAAAAAGTCGCTGCACATTCGTGCAGCGACTTTTTTGCTTAACGATTTATTCTTCCTTATGCCGGGGCTTTTTGCGGCGGGCGTGCTTTTGGGGCTTGCGGCGGGGCTTTTTGCGGGAGGGCTCGGGCTGGACAGAGGCATCGTTCAGGCGGGACATTGCATCCAGCAAAGCGCCCTGCAGGCTGTCCGAAGGTACCCCGCTCTCCGAAAAGGCGAACAGGAATTTGTAGATCTGGGGCTGCAGCTCCTCGTACAGCCCAAGGCGGGTGTACACCTCCTTGAACAGCTGAAAAATCTGTGTCTTGTTCTCTACAATGCCGCGCAGGTCGATCTGGGTATGGCAGAGGCTTTTGGGGTTCTGGATATAATGATACCCGGCCTCGGGGATGGAAACGAACACCTCCGCGTGCTCGAGATACCCCATGTTGAAGATCAGATCCTCCGCCCAGTGCACATCGGGCGCAAAGGCAAGCTGATTTTGCGCAATGATCTCCCGGCGGTAGAGCTTGTTCCACAGCACACCGTAGTAAAAGGATGCAGGCTGCTGCATCAGGCTGCGGGCGTAGTCCTCCCGGCTGTAAATGCCCTCCGGCAGAAAGCTATATTTGCGCACCTCAGTTTTCGGCGTTTCCGGTTCGATGCCCAGCGAAGTTTGCAGTGTCTCGAGGAAGTAACCAGTCTTGGTGGAATTTGAAGGAATCACCATCCAGTATGGGGCGATTACAAGGTCTGCGCTGTGCTGCAAAGCAGCCTGCACAAGGTTCTGGGTGTAATCGGGATCCAGTGCGTCATCACTGTCCGCAAACTGGATATAGTCGCCGTGTGCAAGGACAAGCCCGGCATTCCGCGTGCAGGAAACGCCCTCGTTTTCCTTGTCCACCACCACGATGCGTGGATCCTTTGCCCGGAACTGCTCACAAATGGCAAGGCTGTCATCCGTAGAGCCATCGTTCAGCACGATGATCTCCAGCTCCTGATAGGTCTGGCCGCAAATACTTTCCAGACAGCGGGAAAGCCCCTTCTGGGCGTTGTACACGGGCACAATGATGC
>OIZE01000448.1_pt1 | contig 33651 bp, 19 predicted proteins | sample 1588421 | NCBI WGS metagenome assembly OIZE01 (sample SAMN03283251) | human gut metagenome | biome: human-associated habitat; material: feces | host: Homo sapiens | place: USA | collected 2013 | reverse complement strand
GTGACCGGCATCATCGTATGATCAGTACCTGGCATAGATTCACTATTATGATATATAATTGTATCTATTAACTTTTTCAATAAATCAGGGTAAAAAATTCTCCTGTACGCTGCTGTACAGGAGGTCGCAGAGGTGTATAGAGGGCTGACATAAGGAGTTGAAAGACAAAGGCAATTGCAGCGTTCCTTTGTCCCTCTGCTGAACCTGATCCCCCACTTGCTGGAAGTCTCCTCTTTCAGATTCAGCTTGATTCTTCTTTCTTTAATATTATCTTTTAAGTTCGTGATAATTTGGCTCTGATGGTGCGATGTTGTTGAGATGAATTCTTCGTTTTAATGTAAAAAATAGAACCAATTGTGTGGCAGATTTTCTTTGAAATATCTGCAAAAACTATAGACAGGTATACTGCCTTTATCCATAATGTTTGCTTGTCATTTGAAAATAATCTAGCGATGCTGACTGTTTCTTCCATGGTGTTTTTGTCTCCTTTGGTCGACAAACACCACAGAAGAACAACGATATGGGAAAAATGTACAACACCCTTATATAAATAAGGGCAGTGTACAAAAATCCCCAGTCTTTTTGACTCTTTTGGTCTGTGCGTGACGGAGCATAGCGACGACGGCACGCATGGACGAAATTTTCAGCACCGCCGATTTTCAAAATAAAACAAACAGAACTATCTGGTAAAAGATAAAGCAAGAAGGGAGAAAATCATATGAAATGTGTTATTGCACTGAAACATTCTCAAACCAATCTGCATGGTAACGAGATGCTGAGTATCGCCTATCATTATGGATTGATGTATCGAGAATATGACAATAATATGCTGTTCTTTTTCAAGGAGGAGCTTGCTGATAAAAGAACAGCATATTTTTTCGGCGATATACTCTGTGCGATTTTTCAAACGGATTATGCAAACCGAACCTATGCCTATCCCACCGCATTTAAGCCACAACCTCAAATCAGCATCTACGACATCTTGTTTGCCTTTTTAAGCTGTGTGAGAAGCTTAACCAACGCCAAACACTACAAGGAAAAGCTACGAAAAGAGTTTGCAAAAGAAAAGACAGAAGTGGCGGATACGCTTCCAATTGTCTATCTACTGAAAGATAACACCTACACGGTTACACCTTTGGAATCCTGTCGCTATGGATATGAAACAAAAATGGTTATGGCGAAATGGAAACTCAATGGCAAAACTCAAATGAAACAAGGTGTCCGTAACAAGCAGCGAAGAGCAGTATACCGCAATTTCAATTGGGAAAACCTCTATGACCGTTGTCCACTTTATTGGGATTTTGCCGAGGGAAAAATCGAAAGCACTCAGGACATTTACTTTCTGGCAAGGGGAATGTGTGGTGCGGAAAAGGGAAAAAACAAGTTTCTTGAGATCATGTACTCTGAGAAAAATGCCAAACAGCATTACTTGAATATCAATTGGAAAGAAATCCTAACAGCAATCATCAAGGACAATCTTCCAGTGCCGTCTTGTGAAGGCTGCAATTATTGCAATAGTTGCAGCCATTCTGAAAATATGCTGTCCACAGCGAAACCAACCAAACATGAAGTCAGCATTTTAAAAAAAGAATGTTATGTAGATCTGGAAACGGCTTACCAAGATTTGCAAAACGCCTTTCAAGCAGCAATGGCATCTACAGAAAACAAAATCTTCTTGATTAAGGGACAAACCGCTTTGGGTAAGACAAGCACCTATCTCAATTATATGAAAAATAGCACTCATTCTGTCATTATTGCTGTGCCAACTCACGAACTGAAAGAGCAAATTTTTCTTGATGCAAAATCTCAAGGCATAGAGAACATCTGTGCCACACCAAATATTGATACATACGGAATATCGAAAGAAGTGCTCGAAGAAATGAAGGATTTTTACGATATTGGAGCCGGTGCCTATGCACTGCGTTTTCTGGCAGAAGAATTACAGCAAATGAAAAAAGATAACCCAGATCGTGAGAAAATCTCCCGGTTTTTGAAAGACTGTAAAAATATTGCTAAGTTTCAAGGACATATTATTACCACTCATGCAAAACTTCTGCATATGCCAAAAGAGGTATTTCAGACTCATGAAGTAATTATCGATGAGGATATTTTTCGAACGATTTTTCGTACCGAATCCATTCCGATGCAGATATTAAAGAAAATTGCATGCAACCAATGTCTTCCAGACTCTGTGAAAAGTCGCTTGAATGGGATCTGCTTGAAACGAGGGTATCATAAGATGGATGAATTTGAAGTAAATCTTGATGAAAAACAGTTGCCAAAAATCCGTTATTTTGGGGTAAACTTATACGGGCTGCTGCGAGCAAAATACATTTATGTGGACAGAGAAAAAATTTCGTTTCTGATAGAAGAGTCGTTGCCAGATTGCAAATTGATGATGCTTTCAGCGACAGTTTGCAAAGAACTATATCAAAAGGTTTACCTAAACCGGGTGATTGACTTTCATGAATGCCCGAAAGCGGAATACAAGGGACAAATTTTTCAGTATACCGATTCCAGTTACAGCCGGTATTCTTTTCAGAATGATTCTGACAAAATACACTTACTCAAGAACTTGTGCAAAGATACTGTAGTCATCACATTTAAGGACATTGAGAAGAACTTCAAAACACATTATCACTTTGGCAATATAGAGGGTATCAATGCTCTGAAAGGAAAAGATTTATCTGTTGTGGGACTTCCTAATCTGGACGAAGTCGTATATGGTTTGTATGCCATGCGAGCAGGGGCAAATTCAGCAAAAGTGCATATGTATCCACAGAGAATCACTTATCAGAACACATCGTTTTTTCTCAATACCTACAAGGATGAAACGCTCCAAATGATTCAAATCTGGCTGTTGTCTTCCCAATTGGAACAGGCAGTGGGACGAGCAAGACTCTTGAGAGAAGATTGCCAAGTATTTGTCTATGCAGGATTTCCGGTAGAGCAGGCAAAATATATAGATACTCTGCCTGTAAAAGAAATTAAATAAACCGAAAAAATCTGTAACGGGATTATTTAAGTGAAAATGATTCGTTTACTGCTTGAAATCTTTTACAATCGATTGAACATAATCATAAAGAAAGCAAAAAAATACAATAAAATTCAGGAAGGAGTCTTGTAACATGGAAAATGAGATCATGAAATTTGAAGAGGTTATGGAATTTCTCAACATTGGGAAAAATACGCTGTATATACTTTTAAACAGTGGCGAAATTCAGGCATTTCGGATAGGAAGAGTTTGGAAAATACCAAGAAAATCAGTTGAGACTTATATTGAGAGAAAAATTAGAAAAAATGATTGAAAAAAAGCGGAGTATCTCCAACACTCCGCCTTTCCTGTAAAAAATCACATATATTGCTCTAATTCCTGTTCATACGGCTTTTTAAAAGTGCAATCGTTGATGGTAATGGTTCTATTAATGTGGTTTACTGTGATATAAATCTCCATAAAAATGTACATATAATAAAGAGGATTTAAAAGAAATATTTTCTTGCAATTATATGTAGGAAAAGAATTTTGTGACTCAATGACGCTGTGACAAAGTTCCATAATAACCAATTGAAAGGCTTCAAAATTTTTGTCAATACTGGTATTCATGCTTTGTATCGTCAAGATGCTCAATAACCTTCTTTTTACAAATTCATTTTTAAACAATATATTATATTTTTGATGCACAATTTGTGGAACATAGATTGGATTCAAAACAGCATATTTTTTATGCAGTATTTGGTTTACAAGGAGTCCGAAATTCTCCAAAAAACTGAATTTTAATTGTTCTTCCATCACACTCAGAATTTCATCACTAAACATATGCATCATAAAAACAAACTGCATCATGCTATTTGCTTTTCTGACATCATTTAACGTCTGAAAAGAGCAAGAAAAAGACTTCTGCATTGTCAACAACATATGCTTTTTAATGGCATTTCTGCATTCTACAATTTCAGGAGAACTGTACATCTGCATTTCACAATTATGGAAAAATGCCATTAAAATCATGGTGGAATGCAGCTCTCTTCTATCTGCTCTTTCTGTTCGCTTCAAATATTTGTTTTCTGCATCTGGAGATAATGATTTTACATTTCTGTCGGTGTTGTAACTTTTAAAGATTGCCGGAAAAGTTTTCTTTACATTTGTTCCCTTCCAATTATACGTCGTTAATGTTCCTTCATATCGCATGCCATCATAAACTGACTTGAATAGTTTACACCATTGGCAAACAGTACTTTGGGCATCTTTGAAAGAAAAGACCGGCTCTATTACATGCTTCATATATTTTTTGATTTTCGAAAATTCCCCTCGACTTTGAAAAAATTCTTTTTCCGGAATTACAGGATCATATTTTGAAGTGATTCCTCTCCACAAATACCGTCTTTCTTCATCCCTACCAAACTGTAAAAGTTTTGTAAATTCTTCAAATGAAACTTCTTTCTTATAGAAATCATTTTCAAGAAGTTCTCTCGCTACCCTTTTATCCATTGCATTGTAGGATGTATCCTGTTCCTTTTTACACGCAAATTTAATAGAAAGCTGATCATTGATTTCTGCTCTTTTTCTGGCAGTAACCAACATGACAAAAAATCGCTCTATCACACCAGTACACATTTTTGCATTATGCTTTTCTACTACTTTCGAATCATTTTTTACACCATCCTGCTCAGAGAGAAAATGACTTGGATGAAAAGCAATTTTTTCAATAGCATTTCTTTGTTTTCTGATTTCTGAAAGTTTATTTCGATAAACACCGCTTATGCCAACTCCCAAATAGGATATGACAATCATAAGAAACCAATTTTCATATAGGTCATCTATGGTGGATTCGATTTCCTCGGCATTTTCTACAGCATCTCTTACATGATCATAAATCACTTCAAATTCTTCCAAAAAGCTATCATCATAATTATTGTACATATAAATGCTTTTCGGCTCTGCAATGATATCTAAAATGCTGCACCGATTCATAAAGCAGACAGATTCACTTTTCAATTCTCCTTGATATACGCCAAGTTTTTCTGCAGCGTATATGAGCTTCAGCAATCGAAACTTGTCAAATCGCTCTCTCCGGCTGTCTGTCTTTTTGATTTCCAGATCTAAATGAATCTTGTCTTTTATGTTTTTTAATAAACCTCCTCCGTCACTTCTGCGGAATTGCCGCTTGATTTCCTCTCTTGTGTTCGGGCATTTACAGCTTCCCTTCTCATCTTTATTTCGATTTTCATTCTGAAACTCATCGAACTTATAACACAACTGATGCAGACAATAATAGAATTCCTGCTCGGAAAAATCCATAAAGTGGTTCTTACCATTAAAATCATAGATATATGTTTGTTCTGCAAATTTCTGATTCATCTCATACAAACAGTAATCTTCTATGTACATTAAAATCCCTCCATTTTTTAGTATGCTTATAGCATACCATAAAATAAGAAAAAAGAAAAGATGCCATTTCCAATTATAAACCGAAAATAAATTGCACGAGATTTTTGTTCTCCTTTTTTGAAAAAGTCAATATAGAAAGCAGAATTTCTCAGAAAAACGAATTTTTCAATTCGTAATTTCAAAAAAAGCGTACAGAAAATGATATGCAAAAAATTAAGAGCGTTTTGTTTGCTCAATTTCATTTGGTGTGCTATCATGCTTTTATGGAATATGAAACAACCTTTGATGATCATCCAGCAAACCATATTTCAAATAAAAAATTGGAGGTTTTCCTATGAACGAAACCTCAAATACACAATTGGAAACAGCTGTCAATCAAGTTCTCATGTCCGCAAATCTTCCTACAACAAATGAAGTCGTGCAATATGTCATACAAAGCATCATGCCATTTCTGAATCAGATGACAGTGCAAATGAATCAAACACAAGCCAGTTTTCAATATATTCTTCAATCCTTGGTAAATCAAAATCGACAGCAAATTATAGAAATTGCAAAGCTCAAACAAATCCGTGAAGAAATGCCGAGCATGTTTTGTGAAAGTCCGGTAAATGGTTTTGGATTTTGCATCGATCACGGAAAAGAAAAAATGATTGGTAAGTTAAAAGTCCGCAACGTTTACCATTGCTACATTGTGAAAAATGAATGCAAAGAAGAACTTTTATATGTTTCCTATTCCTGTAAAGATAATGATATTCATCATACAGTTGTTCCACTTAACAAATTGTCCAGTAAAAACCTGTTACCTTTGTTTGAATCCTTTTGCTATGTTTGTCGAAACAAGTCACTGGCAAATGACTACATCGCCCACTGCATCAACAATTTTTCTCAGAAAAGCACCCTATATTTTCCAGAATATGCCGGCTTTTCTTTCTTCGAAAATGATGAAAAAGGAACATTTGTTCGTTTTGACTGCAATAGAAAAAAGATTGAAATGGAACTGCTGAAACATTGCTCTCCTTGTTTTATAGAAAAAGTTCTCCCCAGTGTTCAAAATCGTCCTCTTAGCATAAAAGAAATCTGTGAAAAGTATTTTGATACAGATAAAAAAATACTGCTCTTTGTTTTCTCCCTCTGTGGTCTGCTGAGTTCTTTTTTTCTGAAAGAGAGATACAGTCTGGATCGTATTCTGACGATATCAGTACCTGATGCAGCATCCATACGATTTGCAACACTTCTCATGCAAATTTTCAATAGAGGTGCAAAACCTTTGACCTTTGATTCTCGCAAGAGTGATGTGACAAAAGCACTGTTCCAGGCAAAAGATGAAACCATTATCATAAACGATTGCAGTCTCATCGGCAACGACAAAAGAAGAATGGACATGCTACAACATATCCTCACTACAAATGACAATATGACTTGCAAGCCACACAATCTTGCAATCTTTTCTACCCATGCACAGTACATTCTTCCCCCAGAAAAAAAGATCTGTCTCACACTACCGGAAAATTTTTCCCCTTCCATGACAAAGGCAGAAGAGATAGAAATGTGTGAGGACTTAAATTTTCTCATAAATGTTATAATATCCTATATCTGTAAAAATTATGCAAAGTTTCAAGAAAGCTTTAGACAAGCATTTGATCTTGGATTAAAACAATATCAATTCTATTTTAATGAAAACAGTAATGAAATCATCACAGTCGGTACATTGTTAAATACTGTTTATGTTTGTATTGTAATAAAAATTCTTGGTTTCAAGAATTCAAAACAACATTATATGTCTATGTTGATTCGCTCCATTTTATCAGATTCACAGACTGTTTCCGGCACTTCAGCAGATGCTGTGTCGGAACGATTCATCGCCGCTTTCAATGACGCCGTCCGCAGCGACCAACTCAAGATCATTCAACACAGCAAAGAGATGAACTTTGAAGAAAATACAAATCAGCTAATTGTCAAGGACGATCTGTTGATTCTGGAGGAATCCACTATTGAGAAAGTCATTCTCCCATTTATGAGAACCGCTGACAATATGTGCCGTGTTCTAAAATGCCTGAATGAATGTGAATATCTTCATTCTACTAAGAAAAATCGTTATCCGCTTGTGGTATATTCTTACCATAGAAGTTTCCGTCCTGCTTTGATTGCCTTGAAAAGTAATCAGATTCTGGACGCAGACGTGGAACTCATGATACAGGAAAGTCAGTATTCGGAATGGTACAGCACAACTCCTGCACCAGAAAACTTTATCCCCATCACCGAAAACCGCATTGGTGGTGTTTCCTACCAAGTCTTTGATGAGAAATGCAAAAACAATATGCACTTCTTTGCATTGGGGAGCAGTGGTTCTGGCAAAACACACTGTCTCACTGAGCGAATGGTGAGCCTGCAAAAATTGCACCGTCCCATTATTGTTTTCGATACCAGCGAATCCTTTACGGAAGAGGAAATACTGGAAAAGCTGTCTGTCGGCTGCGAGGAATCTGTAATAGAGGATGTCAAAACATATATCTCCGACCATATCACCTTCCACCATATCGAAGAAGACGGAATCCCCGTTGACCTGCTCAAACTGGGCAATTCCAGCAATGTGGAAGATACCATTCGAAAAATTGAATCGATTGTAGAATTCCACAACACTAATATGGGTATTAAGCAGCAAGCTGTTGTTCACGCTGCTATCAGCGATATTGTCCAAAAAGGAACTGTGGATATGGTCTCTCTATATGAAGCTCTGACAAGTGAACAGATTCCGTACAATCTAGTAGAACAGCTGACAGATACGCTCTCCTTTTTTGTAAATTTCAAGGAAAATGACAGAGACTGGGGTGAACTAATCGAAGAAAGCAAGGATATCATCGTCATCTCTACCGAAGCAGTACGCTCCAGCGGCGGTTCCGGTTTGATTGATATGTTGCTGATGTCCCTATATTATTATCAGCAAGCACACAATGAGAAACATATTAGCATTTTCATAGATGAAATCAAAACACAAAATCTTAGCACCAAAGGCTCCATTGCCAAGATTCTGACAGAAAGTCGTAAAAATCGGATTGGTCTGAACTTTGCTACTCAGTTTCTGCCAAAATCCATTCAAGTTCGAGAAATCATGAACAATGCAGATATTCATGCTTTTTTCCGTCTGGACGACAGGACTGCGACTTCTGTCGCAAGACTGCTTCGAGTTAATCCACAAGAGCTGACTCTTTTGGAAAAAGGCGAATGTTACATCAAGGGAACGTTTTACAACCAGAACAAACAGGAGGCAATTCCTGGAATTCTTCATGGAAAAACATATCGCAACTTCAGAAAGCAAACGGCTGAAAATCCGAAACTGAAATGATTTTGAACAGTCCTATTAAAAGATGCTCTTTTATAATAAACATCCCCCGGCAAAGCCGGGGGTTTTTCCGTAATCGCTCCCATAGGGGCTCAGAATACAAGCCACGCCTTGAAAGGCGTAACAATACGGACGCATGCGGCTACGTTCTACTGCGTAATTGTTACTGCTTACCCGTTAAACGGGTTTCCTTCCTCTAACGTCATTTGTCCTGCCATTCTGTCTTCCTCCAACTGATGTTGGACGTACGCTGTGATTGCCTTTGTGTTCTTGCCGACCGTATCTACATAATACCCTCTGCACCAAAATGCTCGATTCCGGTATTTGTACTTCATATTCCCCCACTTGTTGTAGATCATAATACTACTCTTTCCCTTCAGATATCCCATAAAGGAAGATACGGAATGCTTTGGCGGTATCTCTACCAAAATGTGAATATGATCCGGACACGCTTCTGCTTCCAAAACGTTTGCTCCGTACCAATTACACAATTGTCTTAAGATTTGCCCAATCTCCAGTCGCTTTGTTTCGTAGAACACTTTCCTACGATATTTTGGGGCAAATACAATGTGGTACTTGCAATTTCACTTCGAATGTGATAAACTATGTATGTCATTCACTTTGTGATGACCTCCTTTTGATTATTTTTGCAGTTGGTAGCCGCAATCTTATTATAATCAAAAGGAGTTCTTTTTTCAAGACCCATCGCTATAAGCTTTTTTGAACCCCCGGCTAGGCCGGGGGTTTTCTTATTACAACAAAAGCGACCAAGATCATCCTTAGTCGCCTTACATAATTTTTTTGAATTTTTGTATAACTTTTTGGAGTCGGTTCAAACTGATGTGAGCAGCATTTTTCTTTCCTCGTTGGATGAATCTCGTATGTCCTGCTGTTTATGTAATCTTACTCTTAATTGGAAGATGTTTGGGAAGGCTTCCGATAATAATACGTTTGTTATAAGAATCGTAATGGTAATAAATCCGAATCAGATTGGTAGTGTCTTTTCCGCTTTTCAGATGCATGTCGAGCGGGTATTCCCGCCGTCCATTTCCATCATTTTTGTCCAGCTTGATCTTATAATCCTTGGAATAATGACCATGTTCGATATTGCCATTGCCGCAAGGAGCAACAATAAAGGATTGATGGTATTTCAGAGCTGCATCCCGAGATGCCTGTACTTTAGTCATAGTTCCAGCGTAAGTAGATTGGTAATATTCCCTTGCAAGATATTCTATAGCATCACATAGTTTTTTCATATCCACCTCCTGCACAGGCAGCTTATTGAGAAGATCTACAGCTCGCTTATACAGAATCAAAGAATCATTGAACTCTTTGTGAACCCATGCGGCAATTTCCTGTGGCGTTTTAGGGCGCGTCTCAAGCGAAGCATAATACTCGACTTGCATCTGGAGTAGTGCATTTTTCTGTTCTAAAATCTGAATAGAATTTTGTTTAGTATTCTTAATCTTTTCATTTTCCTCTGTCAGCTTTTCAATGCGGTCATCGGCTTCTTTCAGCTTTTTCTTCAGCTGTAACTCATTGGATCTTGTCGTTTCTAGTTCTTTATTGATACTTTTTACAGCATCCAGGTCATTGCAAAGTTTCACAATAACATTCTTCATTTCCTTTTGGCTGCTGCACTGGGAGAGCAGTTTTTTCTGTTTAATGAGTCGTGCATCGTTCGCAAAATGAATCTCTTTGAAATGACAAACGCTGCTAAGTGTATAGCACTTAATCTGCTCGCGGACAGATTCCAATGCTGTTTCGGGGTCAACTGAACAATCCAAGAGCATATCATTATCAAACTGCTGAGGTTCTATCATAAGTGCGCTTCCAGGATGCATATCTGTTTTCATGATTTTAGAAAATGCACCAATTTTTCGAAATGGAAGACAGTATACAACAGCAAAGCCCATTAATTCCTTTGCAATCTCATTCATGTCGTAGAGATAATAGGGCTGGATTGTTTCCTGTTTTTCAGATGGTATCAATTTATGCTTAGCAGAGAAAGCCGTTTTTTGCTTTTTGAAACTATTATTGTTGGCAAGATGCTTTTTGCTTTTGGTATTTATGGAGAAAGAAAGATTAGAATCGACTGTGAATGAGTTAATTGATGCAGACAATGGATTAGAAAACATACTCTGTTGCAAGGAAATGTTACTAAGATTAGCAATTTTCTCCAACTTTTCCTGTTCAAGGACAGTTTCTTCCGGCTGAAATTCAGCAAAAATGAGCAAAGGCATGGAAAGCAAAGGATTTTCTGCATTCTGAACTAGATTCGTGATCTTAGCATCTGTATTTAAACTAATTGGCTTTTCTGTGACTGGTATCATGATATGAGACAATTTGAGAAGCGTATTTCTGACAAGTCTTTTGACAATCCCAGTTCTCAGCGGAAGTACTGGTACTTCACAGGTTTCAGGCTCAGAGACGAGCGTGCGAACTCCACAATGTACAGTCCCGTTTGCAAGTAGGAATGCGATATCTGTTGTAAACACTCTGCCGGGAACAGGCTGACTGTCAGGGAGGGAAAGTTCAGGTTCCACCAATTGGAGACTCCAGCTTTTTTCTGTGTCCAGATAAACAATCTCTAAAATATAACCACATTCGAGCCGGAAGGAACAGATTTCTCTCAAATTGAATTCCTGATAGCGTGACGGGATAACCGATTTTATTTCCTCTGGAATATCAAGGTTTTCAAATTTTTGTCGGATCCAGAACAATGTCTCTAAAATACAGATTTTGAGCACATCTTCTGGTGTGATTTTATTGCCCTTGATCTCAGCTTGCAGTTGATAAGTGGGAAATACCTTGTTTTTGATGAGTTTCAGTGGCGTATATTCTTTAGCCATTCAGTACACATCCTTATTATATTATTTATTGCTTTAACATTAAATGCGTTACATTTTATGTTAATAGACATATAATGTTTATTAACAATATTTCTATTTTAAAGTTCCATTTACATTTTTACAGCCGCTATGGGCGGTGTTTGGTGATGCAAGAATAGGCTGATGGTACTTTACATTAATTATCGTCCAACCCTGTAATGATGATGTCACCATCGCCCATTTCGCCGGTGATATAACATGCAACTGCATAAACAATTTCTGGAACATTTGCATAATCGCTACTTTTTTTAACATCAATTTTCAGTATTGTGTTGAGCTTGGGTGCCTTAATGGCGATCTCTTCCAGGCAACTGTATAGTCGCTGCATTCTTGGGTTATTAAGAGACAACGTATTATTGAGTTCCTCATCATGCAATTCACGCAGACGGAACACTGCAAGGATAAATTCCAGATAGGCTCCCAAATCGGGTGTCTTAATTTTGGCACCACAGCCGTCCAAATAATAATCACACAGCTTATCAATTGCAGTGTAGAACATTTTCTCCAATACTAGCTGCGGAAGATTAAAAATAAAATCTTTGTGTTTCCATGCAGCTTTTGAGAGAATGCATAGAGCCTTTTCAGATCGAAGCAGTAGAATCTTATTGAGCAGCTCTTTCTGATCATCCGTAACACAGGCATCAAGTGCATAGCCAATAAAATCAGGCAGTTTATTATTTGGATTAGTCTGATAATTTTCTACTGCATCAAAGGCAATCTGATAAAAGTCATGCCCCAGCTCATTATGCATCAGTGACATGATATACAGAAGCATATATTTCGGATTATTATTGCCATGCCCATGACCAATCCTATTATACCATGATGGCATTTCCGGAGCATATTTTTGTACTACATCATGCAGTTCTGCTGGACACTCCTCATCACGCACTGTTCGTCCGCTGACATAAATCGTGTGCAGCGGAAACAGTATCTTATCTTTTAAAAAACACTCGTCATCTGCCATATGTCCTTTTCGTATCCGTTCTGCAAACAATTGGGGTACAAGGCTGGTGGTAATATTTTTTCCAAAATATCTGTTGCTCTTTTTATTATAGTAAAGTAAAAATTTGACATTCCATATATAAGGGTTGAATTCACATGGATTTCTGAAGTTGGTGTCCTGAAGCTTGACGGAGATAAACTCCCCTGTTTCCGGATGGCGAAAATTATTCAGATAGCAGTAATATCCATATTCATTGATTGTCCATCTAGCATTACAGTAGTTGAAAAGATTGACTGTAATATAGTCATCCTCTTTCTCTTCCTTAAGGGAAAAAGAAAGAATCTTGGGATTATCCCTGTATTCATCCTTATAAATATAATTATTCCTGTGCAGAATAACTTCGCGAATTTTTCCGCCATAGGGCATGGAGAAAACCATTTCTTTAGCATCTTCTTTAAGAATATGTATACTTGTATCAGAAAAGTTGACCACATATCTTTCACGATTCATGCTCTCATGGTATTTTTCCAGTGCGTTGGAGATCCAATCACACAGATCAAATGTTCCTTCTCCTTTGCGTTTGGGAATTGCCCGTGTTTCTCTCCATGACATCGGAGACGGAAATTCCGGTGCCCGAAGAAAAGTAGTATCGTAGCAGTCACGCCGTTGCCACTTTACCTTTGCTGCCCTAAATTCAGCGGTAGCCGGTTGCACAGGAACAAAAGTTAGTGTATATGGATCCTCCGCACCGTACTGATAAGTCATGAGCAACCTGCATTCTGTATCCTTTGACAATGGAAAAGCAGCATTCCGAACAACAGCTTCAAACTGCATCACAGAACCATTCTCGTTCTGTACCAGCTTAAAATGATGTTCGGGGCGATCTTTTTTCAAAATGATGGTCTGATGAATGCGAATTGTTTGCTTCTCACCGAACACAGGAATGGCCGTGGTATTGTTGATCAGCTTGAATTCGCCGAAAAGCTGTTTGATAGAGAGATTCGGAAGGTGATCGTGCCAGAGAATCTCGTTCAGTTGTCTGGAAAGCTCATCATGCAACTTGCAGCCGCTGAGAATATCTTCTGCTGACAAGTATGTACAAAAATCGACACCGCTGCAAGATAGAATTCTGGATTTTAAGAGAACGTGTGTGCGTGTGTCGTTCCCTCCACTGCGACACTGCCGAAGTTGTTCAGATATGGTATGCACAGCATCTGATACCTCAATATGCAGCTCTTCGTCCAGCTGATTAAACTGTTTGGAAAGGTCAGTGATGCCTTGCTCCGGAAACTGAAAGTACAATTTTTGGCAGATTGTTTTCAGTGAGTGCAGACCAGAGAACTGCATCAGCTCTGCTATCTGCCGCTCTGGGTATCCTAGTGCGGTTAGCTTCTTATGAACAGTATCAAGAAGATCACTTGGGACGATTTTAGTCGGATAGCGTTCCCAAAGAATTCCAAATTCTCTTGAAAATCCTTGAATGGGTGTCACTGTGTAAGCATCGCCGGACAGATTGACAACTACGACAATATCCCCAGAAGAAAAATGATCCTGAAATGCCGATGTGTCCTGGTACCAAAAGGCTGCAGCAATGCTTTCAGGGAAAAGTGCAACATTTCTGAAAAATGAACGTCCAGATTTGTGAAGAACCCTGAGCTGAAAATCGTTGTAGCCATCGTTGACAAGCATCTTGATGGAGTCACCTTTTAAACGTTGATGCAATTTCCGCATCAGATATCCAAGAATGTCCGCATTTTCAGATTCCACACACGATTTGACGGAATATGTTTTGATGCCATCTTGCAGCTCAAGAATATGTGAACGGTCACAAGAAAGAAAATATGGTTTGTGACTTTCTGCGGTATCGTACATCTGTTCCTGAAACAACACCCGATGTTGGGTTTCTAGAAAATCTCCATTTGTATCTAAAATCTTCGGTACTACCGAGAAAATATCTACATACATTGACCCTTCTGCTGGCCACTTGTTCGGCTCCTCTTTTTTTAATATGGTAGTCCCAGTGAATGAAGTAATCTGTTCTACTGCAGTTTCCACCTTTGCTAAAATATCCCCATAACTGCTGATTTCACCCAGAAAAGTTCTATCAAAACAGAGGTACAGCTGACTGCATTGGATCGTGACAGCATCCGGTTTTGCAGTAATCTGTACCAGACAGTGGTTAGCAGTGTAACCGCAAATCTCCTGGAGCTTGACATCGAATATAAAATTATCATACGAAACATCAATCGGAATTTGAGGCAAGTAGATGTAACAACGCAGTCTGGCAAGCAGTTCGATATAAAAAATTTTCATGAGTCGTTCTGAACAATGAAGACTGTCATCCTTGATTATACTGTCCAGATTCTGGAGAGCCATCCATGCACTCCAGATGACCTTGTAGTTTTTGTCAGAAAGCAAGGTATTGTTCGGAGGAAGGTTTTCCCATTTGCGGATTTCTTCATTTTCTGGATTCTGGAGGAATGATGTCAAATGCGGAATAAACGCAAGCTCAGCTGGATGATGCCCTGACGGTGGCAGTGCATGATGCTTCATGCGGATGGTATCAAGCAACATACGAGCAAACGCCTTGACAAGACGGTTTTCTCCTGTGTCCAGGCTCATACGCCGATTTACGCCAAGCAGTGCACGAGTATTGGAAATTTTTTCCTTTTTTGTTCGACCGGGCTGCCGGCATAGCCATATCATTCCAGCACTGTTGATTTCCTTGACCTTATAAACCGGCATCAGAATATTCTCACGCAGAACAGTCTCCCGCATATTGGATGCAATGCGGGAGAAAGCTTCTCTTGCACTGTCTGTGATATAAGTCAGTGCATCCCAGCTGGCATCGATTTGATCCACGGGCGTGAGCTGATCCAGACCGATATAGGACCTTCCCGGTGCAATCCGGGCACAATTTTTCAACTGGGTGCTGAACCAGCTTCGTAGTATCTGGAGCTCCCGTGCTTCTTTCTTGGATTCCTTAAATGCAGAACAGTAGGCTTCATAACTGTCAAGCAGCCTATAATCATCCATAATAGTTCACCTCATGATTAGACCTGTTCGGAAACCTTCAACGCATAAACAAGTCTATTATTGATTTTCTGTATTCTCATCATACAACATTTCATCAGAATTCATTTCGGATTCTGTTACTGTATCTATTACTTCGTCATTTTCCAAATATTTGGCACTGCTCCACATAAACTGACCATAGCCGAGCTCCATGGCATTGTTGAAGTCATCATCCAGTGATCCAAAATCCTCGCTGTCGAGCAGTGCCTGGATTGCATGAAGTTGCTCTTCACCTCTGCCGCTTGTCTCAATACCGCGCAGCTTTGGCATAATCTTTTGCACGATCTGATCCTCAAAGGCATTTCTCATGGCATGAGCCAACTCACCAGTCATGTCGCCTTTTTCAAGCCTTTGCTCATCGACCATCCGATTTATTTCATTCTGTGCAGAAAGCACTGTGGGATAGTTTGCAATATAATATTCAATCGACTGCCAGACACGATGTCCCAACGCTCTGCCGACCTTTTCAAGCAAATTGTTAATCTGATCGACAATCCCTCTGTATTTTTCAATACGTTCACGCTGCTTGCCTTCAAAAGCAATCGATTTGGGCACCCAGCTTCTCCAAGTGCTGTACTGCAAGAGTACACGATTACGATACTGTTCTTTATCTTTCATTTTGGTTCGACTTCTCAGTGAGGTAGGGCGAGGAAAATTAATAACAATGCCACGGTCGAGTACCTTATCAGACAGAGATTTTGTTGTTTCGTCCTGATTCATCGTGCCTGTCCAGAGGACATTTCGATACATTTTTAGCCGATACGGCTCTAATCCTCCACCGAGCTTCACCTCAACACTGGGTACTTTATCCTTTACCTTACCGCGGCGTTCCTCAAGCTTACTCAAGAATTCAGCGAAATACAACTCCACATGAGCAAGGTTCATCTCATCGAGCAGAACAATCGCCATATAATCGCCATATTGTTCCTTGTCTGTACACTGTGCAAGGAAACGCAGAACCTCCTGTGCTTCAAAGCGATTGTCGATCGAATTGAAATAACCGAGCATTGCTTCCTGACTGTCCCAGTTGGGTTGTACAGGAACGTTGATAAAATTGATGCCACCGAACAGTGAATACAGATTTGGAAGTTCTGATTTTCCAGTTCCGCTCACACCTGCGAGAACAGCAATCGTTGACCAATCTGCAATTTTGAGTGCAGTGTGGAACGCATATAGGATACGTTGCGGAATTGGAATGCCATAGTCATTACATTTTTGCTCAATATCTGTCAGCCATGCAAGCTCACTCTCCGGCTGGTGTGTTTTGTAATACTCACGCTCCTCTGCTGGGAGGTCAGGAAGATATCCTGTTTTAATCTCCTGAATACGCTCTTCACGACTGGCACGCTGTTCCTCTGGTGTTCGCAGACGGTCAATGATCTCCTCACGCTTGTGTATCTCGCTCTTATAAGCTTCAATCTGCTGGGTGAGAGATTCGATCTTTGTATTTAGGTGAATGTTCTCATTGCTGATCTTATCCGCTTCCACAAGCGAGAGTTGTGCAGCTGACAGCTCTTTCATAGTTTGTGAAAGTTCAGCCTTGATACGGTCGCTTTCAGCAGCGAGCCTGTCGTAATCATCCACCTTGTGTTGGTTAAAATTCAAAACAATCGTTTGCAAACGGTCGATTTCTGCACGATCGGCATCAAGCTTTTTCTGAATTTCATTCGGATCACTGCCGAATCGGGAAATAATCCGTTCAAACTTTCGGTTTTGCTGTTCAATGAGATCCATTTTTCGCAGAAGATCATTCATCTCTTCACGCATGGAAGCACAGGCTGTTTCCATGCTCCTACGCTTTTCGATAAGTTTGTCCTCTATGATGGCATCCAGCCGACGGCGATCTTCATTGAGTTTTTTCTCTTTACTTTGGTTTAGCTCACGCTTAAAATCCACCTCCTTCTCATCATCCTGCAGCTTCTCCTCACGTTTTTTCAGATTGCGCTCATATTCAGCATTTTGCTGTTTTTGGACTTGGATGGCTTCATCAGCATCAGCACGCTTTTGTTGTATTTCTTTTTCGACTTGTTCAAAACGTTGAGCACATGCCTGATTCTGCTTCTCTTGTATCTTGTCCAGTTGCTCTGAACACGCTTTTCGCATGTTTTCCATCTGTGTTTCCAAATCTTTGATTTTATCAAGTCTGAGCTGCTCCAATTTTTCAGCAAATTCTTCTTTTTTTTGGGCAATTTCCTGCTGAGCTTGCAAATGCAGACGACGAATCGTTTCTTGCTCAGCAGTTTCACGCTCCTTCATCTCATTTTCACGCTGTGTGAGCTGATTTTCACGGCTGTCAAGTGCCAAGCTACGTTCTCCAAGCTGTTTAGAGGTATTCTGAAGACTTTCCTCACTCTGTTCAACTGAAGCTTCTCGTTGTAACAATGCTTGCTCACGGCTTTCCTGCACTTGCTGCTGCTTGTTCTGTTCAAGTACCTGCAGAGTGAGCTTTTTCTCTTGTTCCGTAAGTGATGCAAATAATTCATCCAGATAGATGGCCTTTTGTGCCAGCCCACTTTCTTTAGCTGCAAGCTCCTGCTGCAATGCAGTCAGTTTGCCTTCTAGGACGACAGCAGCAGCTTCTCTTTCCTTTAATGAGTTCTCATCCACATTTGGAATGTTTTTAGACGGGAACTGGGATTCGGCAGTCGTCTCTTCCTGCGAGAGTGCTGCCGATTCCTTTGTATATTCCTGGTTTTCCATGATTATCCTCCTATCATTTTCAACAGATCAAACATCTTACACCGCAGTTTGTGCAGTTCTTCATTTCTCAGACTGAGATTGACATCATTACCATGTCCGCGCAGAAGGGAAAGCTCTGAAATAAAATCATCCAATTCATCTTTTGCTACCGCATCTACCCTTTTGGAATCTGCAAAAGCCATATAGACAATGAACATGCCATTCAGTGTTGTCCGTTTCTGATGCAGTGCATCTTGATAATAATGAGTAGCAGTATAATAAATGCCTTCCGAAACCTTTCTGCCAATGCGTTGCTCAATTCGTGTAAGTGCCTGCTCCTTTGTCAAAGTTGTATCGATTTCCGTCAGCATGAGGAGCTCGTCTGCCATGACATTCTCTATGATCTGAGACAGAGTCAGGATAAAATCATTGGGACTGAGCTGTTTCTGTTCATTATTATCATAGCAGGGAGCAATAGACATCAACAGTTGCTTATTGTTGGCACTCATACTACGCACCATATCCCAGCCGAGAACCTGTGCGACACTAACCTGTGCATCCAGTCGCTCCTGAGAGGCATCCTTGCATACTACATGATTTGGGTCAGATTCGTTCTCAAACTGGAAAGTGGGAAGAAGAATATGAATGATGTAGCGAACCGTCTTTGCCCACTGCTGAATGGGAATGTGACTCAGATCCTCTTCTGCTCCGTGACGCAGTGCATTGGCATGTGAATGGAACATTTGCAGAAATTCCAGAAGCTCTGGCATTTTGAATGCCAATGTCCGAAAATTATCCTCGTCGCGTTCCTCTGCTACCACGATAGCCACCGGCAGAAGCACTTTTAGGGCTGGGGTACCATTTGTCTGCCATGTTTGCAACGTGAATTGGTCAGCACCGCTCAGAATGACGGCATCCTTCGGTATCTTTAGCCCAAGCTTACGGGCAGCAACAATTGCAGTACGCATATTTTCCGTTTTGGACTGTGTACAAAACAGAGACATGCTCGCTTCTGGGATGAGATTACGCAACAGATGATAATGAATCGCCCATTCTAGTGCAAAATAGTGATTCAACAAATATTTTTTATTGCTAGCATCAGTGACATCTGCTGCATCAAGCGTGCCATCTCCGGTTTGTTCGGCTTTTCGGAGTGCAGTATACAAGCGAGAAAACTCATGAGGTTTCTTTGCCTTACCATTCTTTGCGTGTTCTTCTGAATCTGAAGAGCGAATATTGTGCTCCATCATTTGATTAATGATCTTTGTTTCCTGCATGATATAGTTAGAAAGGCAGGTAATATCACAGGAAAATCCATCTGAAATCAATGGGTGATCCACATTTCCTGCCTGCAGCACAGCCTTCATGTGCAGCACCACGCGGGATGGCTGCGGAGAGATATCAATTGCATAATTATGATCATAGTCTAGAATACTATGACCGGTAATATCCCGTGCAAGTTTATTATGTCTATTGATAATATCAATGACATCCCTTTTTTTGGGAGCAGAGGACTTTATGGAATTTTTTGGGATCCAAAAATAGCTGCCATTAATAACCCGTTCCTTTCCTGCACTGCCGATGGTCATGGAAAGATGCCGGCTGTCGGTTCGCTCGGTGTATTCTGACTCTATCTCTCCGATGTGAATGAAGGGGAGCATATAATTCAACTGCCGGATAACGAAAACCTGTGCAATCTGCCGCTTTTGTTTACCTGAAATTCGTCCGATGCTGCCTGCAATTTGTTCACGACCGGAGGCAGTGAGTTCGTTATTTATGTCGAGCATCCCAAGTGACTGGAGACGGGCACGGATCATACGAATCAAGGAGACACTTCCATTTGCATCCTCGATGCAGAGCTTTTCAGATATTTCCTTGTCCGTACATTCAGGATTCAGCTGGATGAGTTTGAGCACTACCTTTTCCAAAAGATAGATTTCTGATTGTTCCTGTTCAAAGCATGGGATAATGAGATCGTAGGCATCGCATTCAAAGAAGAAATTTTCTTCTGTCATCACGCGGATAAACGGAAATCGTTCTGCAAAGCTTTCACAGTACCCGTTTCGAACAAAATTACTGATGACCTTGAGATTCTGTAACATTCACTACCCACCCCTTTTGTTTACAAAGCTCATATAGATGCTTCATTGAAGGAATCTCCTTTTCTGCAAGAATTCCCTGCTCGCCACCGCAGAACATATCGCCGTCTCCGACGACAATCAGCAGCTTTTTTTGACGGCTAAAAGCAACACACAGCCGATTAACCGATTTCAGAAAGCCAAATGTTCTCCTGCGATGTGATTCTGTTCTGACAACAGACAGAAAAATCACATCAAATTCCATTCCTTGAAAAGCATCAACGCTGCCAATGCGGACATCTGCACATTCTGGATAAGCATCAAGCTTTGTGCGAATCAGGGCAGCCTGTGCACCATAGAAGGTGATGACCCCATAGGACAGGTTTTTCCCTTGTTCAGATGTGATGTATTTGTGCAGTGTTTCTGCAATATATTCTGCCTCGCAATCTCTGGACTTACTAATTGCATCCGACATTGATCCGCAAGAACGTGGCATGTGAATCCAGCGAAGTGGACTGTCATATAGTTCCTGTGCAAAAAGATTGTCCGGAAGCGGAGAATGGAACGCTTCCTGATGTGGTGCGTAAAATTCATCACTCACAAATTTCCCCAGCAACGGATGTGTCCGGTATTGATTATCCAATTGAACAGTTCTCTTGATATGGTCAATCTGTTCAAGCTCTTTTGCCTTTTCCCAAAGGTGCTGAAACATACTTTTGCTGATGTCCTCTGCATTCTCAATCTCTACATTCTCGTTGAGTTCCTGAAAGATCTCCTCCTTGTACATGTGTGGGAGCTGACGGTGATCACCAACCAATATGATACGTTTGGAGGCTTGAGAGAGCGGTATCAGTAGATCGCCCGGATTTGCACGGGCAGCTTCGTCCACAATTACGGTATCATAGTTGACGGAGGTATTCATCTGACCTCCGGTCTTGACTCTAGTAACAGCCTTGGAAAGGCTCTGCTGAAGCGTAGCACCCAGAGCAAAGCTGTAATTGCTCAGCGCTTCCTTAACGGCCATCTGGTTGTTCTCCAACTCATGATAGAACTCAAAAATGACACCCTGTTCCGCATCATCCGGCGATACAACTTTATCTTTGATACTGCTATAAAGCTTCACGATTCGATTGTCCATCTGTTCCTTGCGGTAACGAGGTTTTGGGACACAGCACTGCATCAGCTGCAATTTGATCTTTCGCAGCGAGTGAAGCAATTCTTCCGGCACATGATTCCGGTCAGCTTTTGCTGCCGTGCACAATGTTGTGAGAATTTCTGCTTTGGAGTCAGCAAAGCTTGGTACATCCTGAAGTCTGCTGTAAGCATCCATTGCTGTCTCAGGTCCGTCATCTGCGAAACTCTGTTTTCTCGTTCGGATACTGCGGATGACCGTCATCAGATTGGTATCATTTTCTTCCATATCTTCCTTTTCGATATCCGTTTCCTGAATCAGCTGATCAATCTGTGCATTGACTTCTGGAGAAATATTCAGAAATCTGGCACAGTGTAAAAAGCTGGAAGCGGTTCCCTTAGAGGGAGCTTTATGATACATTGTGAAATACCGGTCAAGTGTATGGCGACGTTCAATCGCACAAATATAAGGATACTTTTCTTCCAGCCGTTTTTTGACATCTGCACACCATGTCAGAATATTGTCGTCACTGTGCTCATTCCCCTTATTATGCTTTCCTCCAAGTTTCGGTGTAGGAATGCCATTGAGATTCATTCGCTCGGTAAGGTTTGTGACGGCATCGTGCTGAGTGCTGGTAATAAGTACCTTTGCCCGAAAGTCTGTGCTCTTATCCTCCATTTCGTTGAGCCGTTCGATGATGGCATTAATGACTGTCGTTTTGCCGGTTCCGGGAGGTCCTTGAATCAAAGCGATATCCGGGGTATTCAGAGCAACACGGATGGCTTCCTTTTGATTATCTGTAGGTGGATGAACAGGAAAAACCTTTGCTTGGACAAATGGTGTAATCGGCACGACTTCCCTCTTTTGGTCCTGCAACTGCATTGTGCTTTGGTTGAGTTTTCCCTCAATGAGCAATGCAAGTCCAGGATAAGCACAGGCATTTTGAGAGATAGCTTGACGCACTTTTTCTCGACGACTTATTTGTTGCAAATCGCCTAAAATAGACAGTACAGCTGTATCACCGGGAAGAAAGCCACTGGTGTCCAAAAAGAGCTGTCCCCTTTTTTCCTCCACTCGTTTTATGGGGTAGACAGCACCTTGTCCTTGAAATCCATTTTTGTATTTCTGTGCAACTAGTCCCTTGTAATCCTCCCATTTCATTTCAGGATTGCGAAGATATTCCGGCAGTTGACTTGTGAAGAGTAGAGTATCATCAACGGATAAGTAATTGAGTGGCATCCGAGACTGTGGAGGTAGCGTCAGCACCAGTTGTCCATTCTCTGCAAAGGTATGACTGGAAAAAGTCAAAACGCCGACTTCTCGTGCAGTTTTCAGGAGTGCCTCACCCTCTCTGTCGCTGTATTCTTTCCAAAGCTTCAGATATCCGCCATTGTCCTGAAAGAGTGCTTCTGTCTGTGCACTGATATGTTTTTCTTGATCAGTAAATTCCAGTTCACAGATGCCAAGGTTCATGCAGGGAGGATTTGCCTCACGAAACACAACCTTGTCTGCCATAATGACAGCATTATCCTGTGTGACGAGCATCTTTTGCAGATAGAGAATGATGCCGTTTCCATAGAGCTTGATTCTCTGGTCAGCCAAAAACGACAAAGATGCTTTCTTCTCTGTTTCCTCAATGTCGTCATCATACTCTTCATCAAGATTGTCCGATTCCTCGGTATTTGCCTCTACTGGATGCTCCAGTTCATATAGCTCCTGCTGGTAATTGCCAATAGTATATGCAATCATTTGTTCATTTCCATAGCACATACAGAAATTTTCCTGGAACATCTTCAAATCGATTTTTCCATCTTTTCCATTGCGTTTAACGAAGCCTTTTTTCTTGAGCTGATCAACAACTTTTTTTGCTAAAATCACAGAAAGCGGCGGCATCCATTGTTTTTGAATAAAAAATACGATATGCAGGAATATTTCTGTTATCATACCGTCTTTGTCCCGAACAGCGTTGATGATCTGAGCTGCGTTGCTGAAGCGTCTGGTGATAAAATCGGTCAGCATTTTTCTCTGCGAAATGTCTGGAATTTCAAAACGAATCAGATCACTGCTTTTCGGATAGTCGAAAAGAAAATTCATATCACGCATCATAGCGACCGAACCAGCAGTGATATCGCTGAGCTGCTTTGTCGGTTTGAGCAGTCGACATTCCACAGCCGTCATGGTATAGTCTCTGCTAGATTTCAAATCATTCAATTTCATCTCATTATCCTTATTTTCATTTCATAGATTTCGTCTTGCTGCTTCAACCTGCACCGTAAGCTGAATCGTTCTTTCGTAGTCTCATATTTCCCCATAATGGGCGTATTAGAATCCATAACAGTAAAGGTACAATCCACCGTCGAAGAGGAAATGATTAGCTTTCCGTTCTCATAAGTGATCTGAAGAGCCATTTCCTTCGGCGAATTTGGTCGGACACCGGTCATAATTCGCATTGGCACATGCACAGAGCTAGAATCTCTCAACTCACGAAGGAAACTTCCTGTTTGAACTCCGGTTCCTTGTTCTGTAAGAACATATGTTGTCACGTTGATTAGTAAGTTGACTGTGTCACACCACGGACACTGTACACCAAAGCTACCTTTATATGACATTCTGCACACAGGACAGATGATCGTAGTATCCAATGCATTTGCAATCACCTGTGCCCACTCTAGCATAGAAGGCCTTGTCCGAATCTCAGTTTTGCCACGTTGAGAGAATGTTCTGCGGAAGGTACACATCAGTTCCTCATCAATCAGCATATCAATCAGTGGGGAAGCGGCGGGATTACTATCATCCTCCTCATCACAGACAAAGGGAAGGCTTCCGTTTTCAACTGCTGCATCAGCTCCTTCTCCAAAGTCGTCATCTTCGTCCTCATAATTTTCATAGGCTTCTCCCATTAATGGGTGATTCGCAGTCAGATCCCAAAACAGCGAAACAGCGAAAGCATAGCAGTCAGAGTAAAATGTACAACCTTTGGCAGAAACCACCTCTGGTGCACCATATTTTGGCGTATAATACCCACCTTTTCGAGTTACAGACTGATAATTCAGATTATCCGCATCAATGAGCCACACATTATCCTCTTCATAATCAGAAAAAATATAAGAATCCCTTTCAAGGTAATTAATAATTCTGGATTTTTGTGTGGACAAATTTGGGCTTGTGGTATCCTGTACTGATGAATCTTCCACATTCTCTGACAAGGAACTGTGCATGAAAAGCATAGAATATACCAAATTATTCTCTGCGGAAGAATCATTGCTTTCATAGAGTAATGGATCTTTGGTAATAAACACATTTTTATCCGAGAAATCACAGTAGACGAGTCCTCGTGCATGGAGCTTTGCTAAGATGCAGGCACAGAGATAGTAGGCATGAAGCCGTTTTCTTGCACTGCCACTTCCTGTGTATTTTTTCAGAAGGGTTTCTAGTCCACTGTCATTCTCCGCAAAAACTTCGTCAAGCCATGGATTTGTGTATCCTTCTCCTCCCCCCATAACTTCCTCAAAAGAATCCATATCTCCCATCAGCTTCATGGAATACCCGACCGCATCACGAAATGTTATGACAGGGAGGGTAATGTTCGTTTTTGGGGGAATCGGCAGTAAAATGAGCCGCATGAATTTTTCGTTTTCTTTTTTGATAGACGATTCATTCATCTGCCCATTTGTTAGAAAGGTATCGTCATTTCCTAATGCTAGCTTGACTGCGATGCTGTGGTCATCTGTTCGAAATACCGCTCCCTGTCCTCCGCGACTGATTTCTTTGTTTAATCTATATTCATGATCCGCCCAATCATGCACGATGATTGCACCATCTTGTTTTATTTGGTTATTCTGCTGTTTCATTTCTGCACAATTTCCTCACTTATCATAAAAGCGATCGTCTTATCGTCTGTCCCTGGCCAATCGAAAAGCCATGAACGAATATCTTCTGTGATGGCATTGATTTCCATGTTAGCATATCCGCTTATGAAATCTGTTGTGAACTGTTTGAAGCCTTCCATGGTATCTGGGAAGATTCCTACACCATCTGTACAGAGCAGAGCTCCGCGGAATTCTTCTGCAGGAAATCGGAGAAATCTCCATCGTGAACTATCAAAGATACTGCTGAGGCAGTCGGTTTCGTTATAGAAATGTGTTGATTTGTCATCGAACAAAATCATGGGACCAGTAGCAGTCAAAACGCCTGCCAGACCATCCCCGAGCTGAAACAACTGCACCTCATCCTGTATCAGAAAGCAGAACAATGCTGTTGCACAACATTCATCCACCTTTCTTCCATCAAGTAACTGTAGCCATTTTTGGTACACCATCCGGCATATTCTCTTCGCATCCATATTCAAAAGGAATCTATTTTTTATCAACTCTGTGACAGCACGGCATAGTGCTGCGGAGCCGTCCTGTGAAAACGGCTTGCTTCCCAGGCCATCCGAAACCACGATTGCACAAGCATCCTTATCGGCATAGACTGCATAAGAATCCTGATTGATGTCATGATAGTCACCTTGTACCGTAACACCACCAGTCAGCATCAGACAACGCCCTCCCTTTCGCACAAATGTCGGACATCTGTTAGTAGATTCACAGGGTCGTGTACAATGTGTCCGACAGAAAAGTCTGAAAGAAGGCTGACAATTGCATCCGCTCCTACCGCAAAGGGAATGACCGATATTTTTTTCAGCTTGATTATGTCATACAGAGGCTCGGTATCTCCATGCAGATTTCCGTCACTCAAGAGAATGACAGAAGCCTCTTCTTCAAGGGTTCCCAACCATTTTGCAAACGCTTCTGGGGCAGCATTTCCACCGAATGTAAGCGGTTCGGCAGAAGAGTAAGGTGCAATGCTGTCCGACCAAGAAAAAAAGGAAAATACAGCAACATCTTTTAGAATTCCCTGTGATGCATTGAAGAGGGAATCCACAAGGTATGTCTGCAGTTCCTTTTTTCCACTCTCAAAAAAACTGCCAGAGCAGTCAATTAAAACGTAAAATTTCTTCATTTTCCATTCTCCACATAAGGCAGAAAGCAGGCATCGATTTCGCCGTTGTGCAAACTGTATGCTCGTTTTGGAAATACCTTTTTAATGCCGCCCATATAATTGGTTTCCGCAAGCTTGAACAGTGTATCCACACTCAATTCAAAGCCAATTTTGTATTCAAAGCAGGAAAGAGGAAGTACACTAGCTTTCAAGCTCTCAAATCGTTCATAAAAAGCAAGAATTGTGGTTCCCTTCTCCGCCGATTCTTCAAAAAAAGCTTTGAGCAACATCGCTTCTTTGTTGTTCGCTGGTATATAGGAGGAGCTGTAACCCACATCCTTCGCCGGATTTGCTTCATTAAACATGACAACGCGGCGTTTGGTGTAGAAGTCCGCTGTATCAATGAAAGTCAGAAAGTCCTTCAGCGTCTCAAAATATCGTACATCCTTTTCTGTCTGATCAAATGCAGCACAGTGCTTTCCTACGATCAAGATTTCACAAAAGGCTCTGTTGTATGCGGCACATAATGTAATACTCCGCATGATTCCATGCATAAGCCGCTGATTGCTGCCACAGACGATTAGATTGCAACCAACACGTGGTTCCATCCGCAATACAAACGGCTCGTTCTCATAGTCAAGCACCTTTCCAAGACGCAGGATCAGCGTTTCATCTGATTCCATCTGCTGCTCTGGTATCTGCGGCAACAGATTCCCAGAATAGATTTTCGTCTGTACTGCCATTCCTCTCTGGTATCCTTCATGGTGCAGTGCGGTAATAATCTCGCGGTTCTGTGATGCCACCGGAATATAAGTTTTTATATTCGCCGATTCCATGCCGCCCTCTGTATTAATGATTGCATAAGGTATCTTGATGCCTACAGCAGCATCATTAGAAGAGGATATGGAGGCACCAAGCAGATTTCGGGAGTCCTCAGAGGAGATACAGCGCAGAGCAATTCTTCCGCCAAATTGGGTTCCAAGCATTGAAAAATCCAGATTTTTTAATGTCTGGGTGGAAAGAATCATATGAATGCCGCAGGCACGTCCCTGCTTGGCAAGAGATTCAAAATATTCTGCCACATCCGATTTGGAATCCTTAGAAAACAACACCTGAAACTCGTCAATGATGAGGAGAATTCGGGGCATATTGTTGTCCTCCGGATGCTGTTTGCGATATTGGCAGAGATCCTTGACATTGTACTTTTTGAACACCGCATACCGTCGTTCCCGTTCTTTATCAAGGTGTCGTAACACTGTGACACCATATTCTGCATCTGCTTCTGTGGCTACAAGTCGTGCATGGGGAAGTGTCGGATCGGCATAGGCACTAAATTCCACGCCTTCCTTGAAATCCAGCAAATACACATTCAATTCAAGTGGACTGTAGTGTACACAGGCACTCTGAATTATAATGTGTAGCAAATTGGATTTTCCTGAGCCAGTCGTTCCGCCAACAAGGTAATGGGGTGTTTCATCCCCGATATGGATCTCTACGACACTGCGGTCAGCATCGGAAAATCCAATGGGGATGCAAAGCTCTTTTGCGGAACAACGATCAAACACTTGTCGAATCGAATATATTTTATCCATTTCTGTACCGATGCTCTTACTTGCTTCCAATTGCTCAAGATACTGTTTTAGAATATTAACAAGGCAAGCATCGTTCGGGAACGGCTCGCTTTCTTCTGTTATCGTCAGATGTTGCAGCTCCGAAAGACCAGAGAGCTGTTGATGAATGCGGACAAGGGAAGCACTTTTCCCTTTTAGTTCCTGTGCTAAGGTGATACTCCTTCTGTGGTTTGCAAGTTTGTCCTCGAAGACGATTTCGTCTTCATAAATGACGAAAACGATCAGAAATCCACATCGCTCGCTATGGGTAACAAGTTTGCGGATCATTTCCATCGCCGCTTCATCCAGATCCAAAGGAAAGGAAAAAAACGTAAAGATCTTATAAGGCAGTTCCGCCAATCCCTGTCCTTGTGAATATAGAAACCGATTGTAATCCTCCCAGCAATCGCATTCAAGGCTGAACCGATTTTGTATCATATCCTCCGCATATTGCAACGTCTTTTGAAGCTGTGTTTTCAGTTCGTCTATCGTTGTCATTACTTTCCCAGGTGGAGACACCTCAGGATGAGAAAAGAGCCGCATGAATTTCCTTACGGAATACCCTAGCTGTACCGGATCATATATAAAGAATTCCGTCTTGCCAAGCGGAAGTGCATAGAGTAGGCGTAAATAAAGCTTATGCACCATTTCCCACTGTTCTGGCATATCCTTTATGTAAAGTGGTTTTTTGATTGGAAAGGGGATCGCTTTGGAAAGCATCGCATCCCACTTGTCAGCGTATTCTGCGTGAATGCGTCCGAACACAAGCTTGCGTGGAATGCTGTAGCGGAGATTCATATACTGCTTTGACAGATGAACAATATCCGGCTGTTTTTTCCGGATACGCTTACAAGTCTTATCCAATGCCTCTTGAAGAAAAATTGCTTTTTTCTCAAATTCAGCAATGATAGCCTTTTTTTCACGTTTATAGTCCGGGTATTCAGAAGCCGGAATTTGTCCATTTTTGCAATAGATGTTGTTAAGCCGGGCATATCTTCTTGCACGCCTATCAAGAAGCTGATCAAATTCATAGAGCAGCTCCTCGATGGTTTCAATTGTGTTCATAAATCCTCCAATTAAATCATGAGCCGAATCTGTACCAGCAGAGCATTAATCGCAACCTGCTTCGTCTTGGCTTCTTCCTCTGCAGCTAACATCACAAAGAGGCACCGCTCTGCGGCATCAAAAGCGGATTCACAAATGGATTGTCCAAACGAGTCAGAAACCTGTTCTGAAAACGTCTCCCTGTATCTGCCAACACTTTCAATATTTTCTGATAACATACGGTTCTCCTTATTCATTCAGAACAAAATTCACACATGCCGTATCCAATGTTTCTTTTCGCGGCAACATTCCAAGGATCGGCGAACCGGCATCGCGTAGAACTTTTCGAAGTTGCTGTTCGGATTCCGGAGGAAGGTCATGAATGTCCCTTGTGCAAATCGTACAGGAGGCATCATAATCTTGATGCCCCTGTGCCTGAAATTGCAAATGCTCTTTTTGCTGCATCAGATATTCTTTTTTTCCCGATTTTACTTCGATTGCAACCGTTCCCCCAGCAGATGCAGCCATTCCTTCCCCTCTTCCAAGGATAAGCGGTTCCTTAAGATCCTTGATAACCAGATCGATTTTGGTGTAAGTACCGTTCTCAAATGTCTTGACCTCTTGCGTAGAAATCTTACCGCCAAACGGGGCAAATGCACTTTTTACCAACTCCTCGCTGACCCTGCCGGTGACAGTTTTGCGAATCTGCCGCTCCACTTGCTCGGCATTCACACTGTTCTCAGCTTGTGCACGAAGACGAACAACGACATCTCGGAACTTCTCATCCGTCGCCATTATATAAGCCAAAGTAGCTTGTATCTGATCCTCAGAAGCGTTTAAGCGGTCATGAAGCACATTGGGCGTAATCGGCTTTCCGGAAGCGGGGCGATAGTTTTTCCATGCGTTAAAAGAGGAAACGACAGACGGAGAAAGCTTTCCCATGTATTGTATCAAATCGGATTGAGCAGTAGCAAGTCTTGTTGTTCCTTGCATACAGAGGTCATCAAGCTGCATAAGAGATCCGTTGAGCTTTACTTTGAGTGTTTCGTTCATTTCCTGTGCAAGATACAGGCACTTTTCAGCAAGCGTTAAACGCTTTTCCATCAACTCCCGATGCTTTTCGGCAAGTGCATACGCTTCCTCTGCTTCATGCAATATCTGTTCTGCATGAAAAATAGATTCCTCAGATGCGGCAATGGCAGGCAGATTTGCTTCTGCAATTGCTGCAGCAAGTGCAGCGGATGCTACTGCAACCGCCCCTTCAGCCGCAATCAGATTTACATGTGCTGTAGCTTCAGCTGCCTTGGCGATTTCCAAAAGCTGTTGACTGTTATTGTATTCTGCATTCGCTTCTTCAAACACCTGATCCGCCTCATTACTGGCATCGATACAACTCTCTTTTGCGTCTTGATTCAAGCTTGCAAGATTGCTGATGGCATCTGACAAAGCTTGTTCCGCAAGAACTCTGATTTCTCCCATATTCTGATCTCTCCCATATGTGGTTATCGGCTCAGATAGGCGTTCAGATCCTCTGCCATTGCACGAAGATAGGGAATCTGCTCATTGGCGTTTTCCTTAAAAGCAGCAAGTGCACTTTGTAGCTGTGCATAAGTATCCTCAAAAGAGGTTCGCTGCTGATCTTGCCAGGTTTCGCCTAATCTGCTGAAGCTAGAATTCAGTGCATTGGTTTCTGCCTCAAGCGATTGGATGTATCGCTCCAGATCATTGGAAAAGCTGATAAGCTCTTCCGGATTTGCGATTGCCATTGGCATAGTGATTGCCTCCTTTAATTAATGAAAAGATCCCTACTGCATGTTGCTATTGTGATAAAAGAAAACGAAAAATCGTAGTAAATATCATAGCATTTCAACATTATGCAAGTAGGGATCTTTTTTTGCCGTCTTTATGAAAAGCTTATTTCATAAAATTTCCTGATTCTCTGAAGGCGGCGTTTGAAATGCATTTCTTTTTACCATAATACTCCGTTGACATCTTCATCTTCCACAGAATAAGCGGGAGGATCATAGCTGACACTCTCCGCCTCAGGGACAACGATAGTTTTCAATCGTCGTTGTGCAGTTGTTAAAATGGATCATAGCTGACATCCTCCGCCTCAGGGATAACATTCGGAGTCTGCGAATTTGCACGCTTCGAAACAATTGTGGAGATTTTCTTAAGCTTTTCTGCAATCTCGCCCGCATCGTCGGCCTCAAACACCGATGCATCATTGTCTGCAAACATTCTGAGCACGCTCCGGTTCGCATCGTTTCCGATCGCCACAGAGAAACGCTGACATTTCTGTGTGCGCCCACTGTTGACAAACTGCTCCATCGGTTTTCTCCAATCGTCATTTGGTTCCCCGTCGGAGACCAAAATCACGGCTGGACGATAAATCTTGTTGGATGTCGTTTCTCTGTCCTCAATCATATCCTTGGCCATTCTCAAAGCAGTGCCCATCGGGGTCATACCATCTGCGTCGAATCTGGAAATGCCGTTTGCAGCAAGCGTAGAAACGGGCGTATAAGGCGTATGCAACAAAACCTCGTTACCAAAAGTGATGATGGCAACATTGATAATTGTCTCCTTGATAATCGCATGCTCAAAAAACTTGATCATTTCAACGACAGCATCATAAAGGCTGTCAATTTTGTCGCCGTGCATACTTCCACTCACATCGAGCAGAAGAATAACCGGAAGCGGTTTAGCCGGCGGCGGATTGTAATTTTTCGGATTGAATGCCATAAAAAACCTCCTGATTCAATTGTAATAAATGTAAAAATGCGGTAAATGCCGCATTTCTGGGCAATGTGATGTGCAAACAAAAGCCCCATTGTAAAAGAGACAGCTGTCCAATCGCATAACAAAAAGATCTATTTTAGCACCCCATTAGTTCTTTTCCTTTATTGTATCACATTTTTAAAAACATGTCAATATATTTTTGTTAAAACAGAGAATTTTCTCTTCTTCTGAAGAATTTTTATATGCTATTGCAGACAGCAAAGCCTGAATTGTAACATTTCTGTAAAGTTTTCGGGGGACTTGTACGTTTGCGTACAAGTTTTTCCCGAAAATCGCTGTATAGTGAAAGGGGTTTCGCACACAGACAAAATACACCACAGGAGGTTTCTTTTATGCACTTTACCCTTTATACGGCGGACTGCCGTGAAAACGCAAGAAACATTCGTTACCCGAATCCGGCTGCCATTACCACAGCCGCAGACTTCAAGAAAGCCACTGCCTACGACCACGTTTGTGCCCAGTATGCCGACGGCATTCGGAAAGTGGCAAACTTCCAGTTCTCGGATGTTCTCCCGATGGACTGCGACAACGACCACTCCGACAACCCGAACGACTGGCTCACGCCGGAAACCCTCGCACAGCGGCTGCCAGACGTTGCCTTTGCTGCCACCTACAGCCGCCACCATATGCAGGCAAAGGGCAAATATTCGGCTCGTCCCCGGTTTCACGTCTTCTTCCCAACAGCCCCATGCACGGATGCAGCCACGCACAAGGCGATGAAGCTTTGAATTCACAAAGCCATGCCGTTCTTCGACGGGAACGCCCTGGACGCCGCACGGTTTCTCTTTGGGGCTTCGGGGGGAGTCTTCTGGCAGGAGGGCAGCCTCCACATCGAGAACTGGCTGCTGCTGCAAACCGCACGCCGCAACATTCCCCAGGGGCAGCGAAACAGCACCATGAGCCGCTTTGCCGGAAAGCTGGTCAAGCGGTACGGCGTGACGGAAGAAGCCTACATGAAGTTCCTGGAGCAGTCCACCGCCTGCAATCCCCCACTCAGCGACACCGAACTACAGCAGATTTGGAAGAGTGCGGAGCGGTTTGGAACGCAAATTGCAAAGCAGAAAGGCTATATCGCACCAGAGCATTACGGGCAGCTGTTTCAGTTCCGCCCAGAGGACTACTCCGACCTTGGACAAGCAAAGATTTTTGCAGGGCAGGTGCAAGGAGAACTTGCCACACCGATGCAACGGAATACTTATGCTATCAGAAAAATCACTGGGTCGAATCCAAACAGCTGGCGGTTGGCAGATGCGAAGCATTTCTGGATACGCAGCTGGAAGAAGCAGAACGAACACTGGAAATGACACACAAGATGCTGCTGGACAGCGGCGTGGATGCCGAAACAATCTCCAAGGGTGGGAAGGTGCTGGAAAAAGCTGTGGATGATGTCAGCAGAAAAGCGTACATCGAATATCGCTCTGCTCTGACTTATCGAACTTTCGTCATGAAACGCAGGGATATGAAGTACATTTCTGCGACATTACAAGCAGCCAAACCGATGCTGCTGAAAGACATTGCTGATTTTGACAATCAGGCGTTCTTGCTGAACACCCCGACAGCAACCTATGACTTGCAGAAAGGCGTGAATGGTGGAAGACCGCACAATCCGGAGGATTACCTCACAAAAATGACTGCTGTTTCGCCGAACAACGTGGGGGAAGAAATTTGGAAAGATGCCTTGCATTGCT
>OIZE01000445.1_pt1 | contig 33786 bp, 26 predicted proteins | sample 1588421 | NCBI WGS metagenome assembly OIZE01 (sample SAMN03283251) | human gut metagenome | biome: human-associated habitat; material: feces | host: Homo sapiens | place: USA | collected 2013 | reverse complement strand
CGTGTTCCCAGAATCCCCAACTTCAAACCGTTAAAAAACGAAGTTTCAGGTTAAGCTGGGGTAGTTCAAAACATGGCGGCTAAAATCAGCAGCAAAATCACGCATCCGCATCCGCTGCAGCAACCGCCGTCATCTTTGTTGCTTCCCTTAAAAAAGGCATTGTAAACAATCAAAGCGAGCAACGTGCCAATAAACGCAGCAGTCACTAAAATTCATTCTTCCTTTCATATCATACAGAGAAACTGTCTACAATAATATTATATTACAAAACTTATGAGAGTAAAGCCTGGCACGTCCATATAAAAAGGAACGCGGAAACATCCGCGCTCCGAATTAAAAATTATTGCAATTGTGCCGCAACGGTCTTGTTTTTGAGCAATGCCTGGGCAACGAGCAGCGTTGCAACCGTCTTTATCGAGTCGCCCGGAATGAACGCAAGATTTGCAATCAGGCTTTGACCAATCGTAATGTGCGTTGCAAAGGCGAGCCAAACGGCACCGACGCCGTCAATGAATAATACGCCGAAAAGCCAGATAAAGGCAAATTCCAAGACAGGCTTGTGATCCGCATTAAAACGGCTTTCAGCCAAACCGATCAAAAGCGGCGTAAACAGCCATGCAATCACGTAACCCGCAGAAGGCGACATAAAGCAAGCAATTCCACCGTTTCCGCCGCTCATAAACGGCATGCCGATGGCTACCAAAATCAAAAACAGCGCAACTGAAATCGTTCCTTTTTTAGGTCCGAGCAATGCTCCCGCCAACATGACCCCCATGTTTTGCAAAACGATCGGAACCGGGATGAACCCGAGCGGAATTCCGGGAAACATCCCCAAAATAACGATGACGGCAGTCATCAGCGCAATCTGCGTAATATCCTTTGCTTTCATAAAAATCAACTCTCCCACTCTTATTTTTTGGAACAGTGTCTATTATGAACTTTGTTAACCTTTATGTCAATACTGGTTAACTAAAAACGTGCAATTTTTTAAATTCAGTGCCAACATGCTGCTATTCAAAATAAATATCATGATGAAGTCTGCACCCCGGGTTGAACCGATGCCGGCAATAGGGACAAAAGCCTTGTTCGTACTGATTTCTGGTCAGCTGATTCATGCAGTTTCCGCAAAGAACCGGTACAGGATCGCTTGCGTCTGCAGGCTTGAAATCGTGATTTTCCGATTCGTCATGACATTTGTAGCAGGCGTAATATTTGTGACATTGACGACATCTCAGCGCGACCACGTCTGCTTTTGAATGATAATGAAGGCATCTTCCTGCCTGATCAAGCTGAATTCCGTAAATTTTCATAATTTCACCCCTCATAACGTCAACCGTACCACAACAAAAAGTTAACATCAATAAAAAATCTGCCTAAAATTAAAAACCCGGATGATCTGCACCAATTGCAAATCTGATCCGGGTTTTTGCGTATGCGGGACTCTTCCCCAACCTCTATGAAAATCAGTTTGAAGCCGTACTTTGCGTCAAGCTTCAAATATCTTTCATCGTCTTCAAAATTGCTGTGAGAGGGATAAATCTAAAGTCCAAGATTTCTCATCGTCATTTTGCGTCACCTATTTTCCTGTCCTTGTAATAATATTCTTTGTCGCGTTCGCCGATTTCGCGCATCACGCGACACGGATTGCCGACTGCCACGACGTTTGCGGGAATGTCCTTCGTCACGATACTGCCGGCACCGATAACGGTGTTGTCGCCGATCGAAACCCCGGGAACGACGACCGTTCCGGCACCGAGCCAACAATTTTTGCCGATATGGATCGGCATGTTGAACTGACACCCTTTTTCGCGCAGCTCAGGCAAGACGGGATGTCCGGCAGATGCCAGTGTGACGTTTGGCCCGATCATCGTATGGTCGCCGACATAGATGTGCGTATCGTCAACCGCAGTCAGGTTGAAGTTGGCGTAAACGTGATTGCCAAAGTGGACGTGACGTCCGCCGAAGTTTGCATGAAACGGCGGTTCGATGTAGCACCCTTCGCCGATCTCGGCAAACATTTCCTTCAGCAGCTCCTGGCGTTTTGCCATTTCGGTCGGCCGCGTCTGGTTAAAATCATAAAGCCTGTCCAAACATTTCATTTGGAGTTTTGCCAATTCCTTGTCGTTTGGCAAATACAGTTCGCCATTGTGCATTTTTTCAAAAATTTCGTTCATTTGTTTCACCTCGTCATAGATACCGCTTACATTATAACAGTTATTGGTACAAATTGGCAATTACAATCTCTGGTTTTTTTCGCAAAATTCAGTGCTAAATTAGCTTTTGTGCTACAATACTTTCAGACAATACGAAAGGAGCGACGGGACGCTTTTCCCGCAAACAACATTGAAACATATCGTAACCGGCATCATCGCCCCTGTCGATTCGGGCAAGACCACGCTGACGGAAGCCTTGCTCTACAAGGCAGGCGAACTCAAAAAACTCGGCAGAGTCGACAACGGAGATGCCTTTTTGGATTTTGAAGAACTTGAACGAAAACGCGGCATCACGATCTTTTCGCACCAGGCGAATCTGACTTGGAAAAATCTGCAGCTGACTTTGCTCGACACCCCTGGTCACGTTGATTTCGTCTCGCAGACTGAACAGGTTTTGCGCGTGCTCGACTGTGCGATCATGGTCGTTTCAGCCCGCGACCTGATCACGAGTCATGCCAGGACGCTCTGGAATCTGCTTGACTTCTACCATGTTCCGACGTTCGTCTTCGTCAACAAGCTTGATTTGAGCGAGCTTTCAAAAGCAGACATCGTGCAACGACTCAAACAGCTCGATCAGGGCATCGTGGCCTTCGACGGCACGGAAACAGAAGAACTCGCGGAACTTGACGACGCTCTTTTGGAAAAATACCTGGAAAACGATTCGATCGACCGAACGGACGTCTTAGCCTTGATCAAGCAGCGCAAAGCTTTCCCGTGCTTTTTCGGTTCTGCGCTCAAGCTTGAAGGAATCGATGCTTTGCTTCAAGGCCTTGCTGACTTTGCGCCGGAACTCGAATCTCGAAACGAATTCGGCGCGCGCGTCTTCAAAATTTCTCACACCGAAAAAAACGAGCGTCTGACCTGGCTGCGCGTGTTAGGCGGGAGCCTTCATCCAAAAGACATGATTTTAGATGATCAAAAGGCAAACGAGCTCAGAGTCTATGATGCAAAAAGATACGGTGCCGCAAAAGAAATTGTCGCCGGCCAAATCTGTGCCATCCCGAACCTGAATGAAACTTTTGTCGGACAAGGCTTAGGTTTTCTTGAAAACGATGCATCATCCTGCATGACGCCGGTTCTAAGCTACGCGCTGAATCCGAACGGATGCGACCTTCATGCCTGCCTTGTGGCCTTGAAAGAACTTGAAGACGAAGACGAACATCTTCACGTCGTCTGGTCAAAACAACTGAACGAACTGCGCGTGCAGCTGATGGGTCCGATTCAGCTTGAAGTTTTGCAGCAGATTTTAAAGGACCGCTATGAACTGGACGTTTCATTTGAACAAGGCAGGACTTTGTACAAAGAAACGATCACCCAGACGATTGAGGGCGTCGGCCACTTTGAGCCACTGCGTCACTACGCGGAAGTGCATTTGATCATGGAACCCGGAAAACCGGAAAGCGGCCTGGTCTTTTCGTCAGACTGCAGCTTGGAAGAACTCGACAAAAACTGGCAAAATCAGATTCTCTCCTGTCTGAAGTCAAAAGAACACATCGGCGTTCTCATCGGAGCGCCCCTGACCGACGTCAAGATCACCCTCGCAACCGGCAGAGCAAGCATCAAGCACACGGTCGGAGGCGATTTTCGCCAAGCGTCAGGCAGAGCCGTGCGCCAAGGCTTGATGATGCTAAAAGAACGACAGGGACTGAAGCTGCTTGAGCCATGGTACCGCTTCGTGCTCAAAGTCCCGGAAGAAAAGCTCGGTCGTGCGATGAACGACATTCAGCAGATGAGCGGCACCTTTTCCTTGGATCAGGCTACCGGAACTCTGAGCGGCCTTGCTCCGGTCAGCGAGATGCAGTCATATGCGGAAACCGTGCGCACCTATACCCGCGGAAAAGGCCTGCTTGAACTGAGCGTTGACGGCTATCGCCAATGCCATAACGAACAGGAAGTCGTTTCAAACAGCAGCTACGACCCGCTTTCAGATTTGGAAAACACGCCGCAGTCCGTCTTCTGTGCTCACGGCGCCGGATATACGGTCGACTGGAGCGACGTCCCGAAGATGGCGCACGTTCCGTACAGATTATCATGAAGATTCGGTTCCTTATTAAGACGCTAAACAGGACATTGTACTCAAAATTCCCGAATACCCAAAAACAGCGGCCGGACAGAAAAGACAATTTCTGTCCGACCGCTGTTTAACTGTAATATCGCTGTGTCACTATCGCAGGTCGCCGGCCGCCTTGACCTTGACGCGGCTTTCTGAAATACAGATCGGCGGACGACCACAGGAAGTTCATGCTGCTGGACGTCTCCGACGAGAAGACGGTCTTCCAGTCCGGACTGAACTACAAGGTCATTCAGACTCTGGGGAGAGTCGAGCTGGGCGAAGACGACATTCTTGAACTGTGCTACATGACGCTTGATTCCAATGAACAGAAGGTCATGCAGTCCATCGTTGATTCCTGGGATGACAGGAACCGCCATCTTGGCCTCAAGTCGTACGTTGAGACACGCTCGCTGAAGCAGGATTACGAGTTTCTCCTGATCAACTACTGGAAAGACGAGCATGACTTCCTCCAGTGGCACAACTCGGAAAATAACACACCGGCTCACTTCGGTCATGCCGGCAACAAGTCCGCTGTTGTCAATCAGTACGTCAGCGTAGGGAAATAACATCCGAATCGGTCCGGTGCGTAACTTGCGCCGGGTCGTTTTCTTGACTTCTGCGGGTATTGGCACTACTATTGGATTAACATTAAAATTTTCTAATGAGGGGGGTATAAATCTTGCTGGCAGTTAATGATCTTGCATTCAGCTACGGAGACAATCCGCTTTTTTCAAAATGCAGCTTCCGCATAGGAAACGGGAGGCACGTGGCGCTTGTCGGTGACAACGGCACGGGAAAGACCACACTGCTCAGGCTGATTACCGGAATCTTGAAACCTGATGCAGGAATGGTCAGATATGACGGACATGCCGAAATGGTCAGTCAGTTTCCGGCCGGTATGGAAGTGGTCAGTCCCGGACAAGGGCAGATGCAGCGAATCAGCCGTGCATTTGCGAAGAGACCGGACATCCTGCTGCTGGATGAACCGACGTCAAATCTTGACGCGGAAGGCATCAGGAAGCTGACCGGGATGATCGGGGGCTTTCGGGGAATTGCAGTCATCATCAGTCATGACATTGCCTTTCTTGAAAAGGCGGTTGACTGCGTGCTGATGATTGAAGACCGGCACATCGACCTTTATGACGGTAATTTTGAGGAATTCCGGCAGATGAGGGAAAGGAACCGGAACAATCAGTATCAGCTGTACGAGGTTGAGCAAAAGCAGCGAAGAAGGCAGAAACGCGTGGCGCAGAAGATGAAGGAGAAGGCCGCAAAGTCCAGGAAGTCCGGCGGTGTTTCCAACTCGGAGGCAAAGGCCAGGTCGCTTCTTGGAAATTACGACAAGGTTCAGAGAAGACTTTCGGCCAATGCCAGACGCATGCAGAAAAGTCTGGACGAAGGGCTAAAGAATGCCAAGCCGTATGAGAAGATGGGGCTCAAGCTTCTGACGACATATCAGAAACCGCAAAAAGTCAGGATAAATCTTGACTTTGACGGACTGTCAGGCCATGGCATCCGGCTGATTGACAATTCGTTCCCGTTTCGGATCAGATCAGGAGAAACGGTTGGTCTGCTAGGCAGGAACGGCAGCGGCAAGTCGACTCTGCTGGATGAAGTCGAAAGAAGACTTGAGAAAAGATCCTGCAGGGTCAGCCGCTTCAGACAGGAGATTCAAGATGTCTGGGAAGAAGGTGAAAATCTTCTGTCACAGCTCATGAAGGCTTCCGGGATGCCGGAACAGGTTGTCCTTGATGTCGCAGGAGCCCTGGGACTTCATGCGGACCTTCTTTCCCGCGCTCCGGACGAACTGAGCGGAGGACAGCTTCTCAAGGCCCAGCTTGTACTTGAACTTGTGTCGCCGTTTGACGTCCTGCTGCTTGACGAGCCGACGAACTATCTTGACTATGACGGGGTAAGAGCCCTGACTGAATTCATCAGGAACAGCGAAGCGGCAGTCGTTGTCATTTCCCATGACGAGCGCTTCGTCGAGGGATGCGTTGACCGAACATACCTGATTTCGGGCCGAAGATTCAGTGATTACTGTGATTTGGGAGATTATTTTGGCAAAGATGGGATTTAATAATTTTAGGTGTATGCCGAAGTCCCGCCGCGCGTGGAATACCTGGGAAGAAGCCTGAAACCTATTCTCGATGCAATGTGGAACTGGGGCAAAAAGTACAAGAGCAGCCAGGAGTCAGATGACAATTAATCTGATGTCCTGAGATGACCCGTCCGTTCTGCAGTCTGACAGAACGACAAAACTTTGACTGATGCAGAAAGTCAAAGGCCGAAGCCGCACCGTACGGAATGAGGCTTTGAAAAATTCAAAAGCCGCATGATCCTTGAAATCATTATGGATCATGCGGCTTTATTTCACGTAAGTCAAACGCATTTCAGCAGCAACCGGGTTCATTCATGCCTGATTCACAGGCATCAGCCTCCCCGATGTCCGAATCTAATTCACCGTTGCCCCGAACGGCAAAAGCGCCAGCTTGGCAATCTTGAAGAACTGCCTGCCAAATGGAATTCCGATGATTGTAATGTAGCAGACAACGCCGATTGCGGCATTGCCGACTGCCATCGGGATTCCCGACACAATCAGCCAGACGATGTTGGCAAGCAGGCTGACCGCACCGCCGCCGTACACAACTTCCTTTCCAAACGGAAAGAATGCCAGACTGGCGAACTTGAAACACTGCAGTCCGATCGGTATCCCGATGATCGTGATGCACCACAGACAGCCTGACAATACCCATGCCAGCCCGCTCAAAAGTCCGCCGCAGACAAACCAGAGTATGTTTCCCAGTATGCTCATGTAAGTGTCCTCCTTCTATTCCTATGCTGTACGAATGCTCCGAAGTCCGGCGCATCATCGCCTGATTTCGGAAGTGTTACATTCAGAATAAGGCTTGTGGAGGTGTGAGTCAAGAAAGATGCATTTAAAATGAAGTGGAGTGATAACGTGACCATATAGCAGCAAATAATCACCCCGCTTGACAACTTGATGCTTTTATGTAAAAATAAAAGAAAAAAATCAAGGGAGATAATAAAATGGTTTATTATAATGATTCCATCGAATCAATATTGCGTAAAATTGTTTTTGCTATTGGGAACGGGCTTGAAGCCGCCGGTTGTTCCTGTAATGATTACCGCAGGGATAAAAAAATAGAAAATTCAACGCATTTCTTTTATTCCGATGACATCAATTCAAAAATTTTTGATTTATGTAAAGTTGTTGATGGATTAAGTGCTGTACTTTTTAAACGCACATCATGGGAATTGCTTGTTATAATAGATAAAGTAAACAAACGTACTTATAACATAATGACAAAGAAAACTTTTGAAAATGCAAAAAAGAAATTAGCAAATAGAAATACACCTTATTACCTTCAATCAATATGTCATGTGGAAAATGGAAATTTCAATCCATGTTATGAACAACTGACTTTAGATGGTTTAGATAATGGGGAAAAATTTTTCACAAATGATGAACTAGCTAATGATTATTATAAGATTTTCGGAAATAAAATCGATTCTTCTGAATACTCACACTACACCGTAGTATACTCCCATGAAAGAGGATCAATCACTGAGCTTGAACTGCTAAAATTAGATGAAAATCTAGAAACAATTGAACATCAAGATATTTCAGAATATATCACTCCACAATTACCTCTTTATGAAACTCCATATTCTGAAAATCAAAACAAGGCAGAAACTAAAAACAATCTTCGTTTAAAACCAGGTGTAAAACCACCATTGAAAAATAACGATAATGAAAACGATAATGAAAAAAGACAAAGCTAATTAGGAGAATGTAGCAATGAGAAGTACGTTTAATGGTAACCGCTTAAGGAAAGCACGAATATACAGAGAGCTTACGTTAACAGAACTTGCGGAGCTTGTTAAAAAAACAACTATAACCAAACAGTCAATTTCATCATATGAGAATGGAAAAAGTATACCAGACTTCAAAAGAATAAGAGAAATTGCAAAAGTATTGGGATTTCCTAATGAGTATTTTTTTCAAGAAGATAGTGATGATGTAAAAGCTAAAACCACATATTTCCGTTCCCAATCTACGGCAACCAAGAAGAAGAAGAATTCTCAAAAAGTAAAATTGGAGTTTATTGCCGATATATATGAAGTACTACAGAAATATATTGAGTTTCCCATCTTTAATGACATGGATATTGATTTTAGAGGCGCAGACACAATTGAAGACTGTAATAGTAAAGAAACTATAAATGAAATTGAAATAATTGCACAGAAAGTTCGCAAGGCATGGAATCTCGGTAATGGTCCAATAAACAATTTACAATACATTTTAGAGCAACACGGTATATTGGTAACGTACTTGGAAACCGATGATGAAGCAATAGATGCCTTTTCACAACGCACCCAAATTGGTCACGACGTAATTTACTTCGTGGCAATTTCCAAAGGTAAGGTATATGAATGCAGAATAAGATTTGACATGGCTCATGAATTGGGGCATATTATTTTGCATCCTTGGAGCGAAGATTTGGAAGCCATTTCAAAAGATGAATTCAGAGCTAGAGAGAAGCAAGCCAATATGTTTGCGAGTTCATTTTTATTGCCGAAACATAGTTTCAGTCAAGATATATCCGCATATCCCACAAGCTTGGAATACTATGTGTCTTTAAAGAAAAAATGGGGTGTTTCCATACAAGCAATGTTGTATCGAGCACACCAACTAGGTATTATTACTGTTAATCAATATCAGTATCTTATGCGACAAGTGTCTAAGAGAGGATGGCGTAAACAAGAACCACAAGATGTTCCATATACTATTAATGAGAGTATTTTTCAAGGAGCAATTGACTTACTATTTGAAAATAATATTTTTGATCCAGATAGTTTAATGCAAGAATTTGAATATTCTGGTATATCCTTTTATCCAGAAACAATAGAAAAGTTATTATATTTAAGAACTGGAACTCTAAAAGAAAAAAATAAAAATACAACCTTACTTAGTTTTGAAAATATCAAGAGAAATTATTTATAATCTTTTTTATTTTAAGTCATTTATCAATACTTCTCTTGTAAGTTACTGAACTGGTAATTTCAGTCAGTACTTTTCTCAAGTACTATTAGGCTCCAAATGATTGAGCCTAACTGTATGTATGCACGATATCATTAGCTTCCACTCCCTCTAAGGACAATATAAAAAGGCGCAGAGAATCTGATTCTCCGCACCTTTTTTCAATATTCAATTCTTCATCAGCAGAATGAACTTTACTATAAGTTACAGCTAACTTCAAATATAAAAGCAGGTCGCACCGCAACCTGCTTTTCCTATACATAATACGATTCCAACTCATCAATCGAAATATCAATTCCATGAACCTTAATATCATCAATACGTTCAAAGTAAAATTTCTCAAGCATCCTGTTTCTGTCCTGCTTGATGGCAAAATGAATGCGCCGATGGCAAGTGGGACAGAGCGGGATAATGTTATCTGCAAAATCAATTGTGTACTCAAAGTCACATTGATGCTGCATGGGAATTAAATGATGACCCTCAACAAAGTTTTTATGATCATTTTCAGAGATGAATGTTTCATGACTGCTGTCATAACAACATTTCCAACCGCTTCTATGCTTGGCTGCAAGCATTTCATGAGGATTGCGTGGGTACTGGAGAATTGTCGTTTGAACAGGACTTTTTCTCACGGGCTTCTTAAGCAGTTTTATCTTGTAACGTTCAGATGGGGATTCTTTTATCTCGCCAGCATTAACAATCTTTAACTGGTCAAGATAATCAAGATAGCCGTTAATTGTAGCGCTGTAAAAATTCTTCTTTTCTCTGTTAAGCTTGACAAAATCATTCATTCTGAAAAAAGCTTCAATTCCTGCAGCGGTTTTCTCTGATTCCAAGCTAGTTGGATATGATCCGTAAACTTCCTTGTAAAAAACAATTATCTTCATCAGGTGGTTGCGATAAGACTGTGCCTTCCCGCTTGACTTATTGACCTTGCCTGCCTTAAATGACAAATCAGTCTGATAGTCAAAAAATCCTTCAAAGAAGTCCTTATACAGAGGATTGTTCCTTACATAGAGGTATCGTGGGTCTGTCCGGGCGTTAATTGGCACAAATACATTTTCCATTCTTTTCCCCTCCACAACACAAGTTCTTGACCTCAAGTATAGCACACATTGCAACCAAAAAAACAATGCACATCAGTCAAACCTAACCTTCCACTCATCCCCTGCCCTGTATGCCTCAAAGCACATGCGCACCTGCTCTTCGCTGTTCTTGGCAACGGCAAGAGAGGGAAGGTCGTCTTCTGAAAACCAGTCAAAGCCGGTGGTCTCGATGTTTTTCTCGAAGCTTCCGCCGGTGACGTGGCAGAGGGTGAAGATCTTGCAGACACCGTATGCGTAGTGGGGAGTGTTGTGCCTTTCCCGGTCGTGAACGGCGATGACGCTGTCGACTTCGGCGGCAATGTCGCGGATCCTTGCGTAGCGTTCAAGGTCGAAGTCGTCTCTGCCGTAGGTGAGTCCAGCCCGTGCCAGGCTCTGGAGTTCAATGATCATGTCGGTCCACTTGTTTCTGCTCATACATATTCCTGCTTTCTTCTGCATCCCTCAACACCCCCGCCGTCTCTCTTCTGATGCGGGAGATGCGGGATCCGGTCTGTTCCGTCAACCGGGTCAGGTCCGCCTTGAGTTGTCCGGCCAGGTCACGGAGGATGATCCGGTCCTGAAGTTCATACGGCCGCGGAAACACGTGGGAGATTCCGGGAAACTCCAGCTCCTCCAGAAGAAATTCCCGCACTTCCTGTTCGTTCATGAATGAACACAGGCTGACGCCACGGCGTATGCAGCGGGAGACAAGTTGTCCGCGCTCACGTTCGGAAGATGCGCGCACCTCGCTCACTGCCCTGTCGGAAGCAGCGGAAACGAACGAAGCAAATGTGCTGCAGGCCGGGTCTCCGCTCTGCATTTTCCGGCAGAAGGAAAGTTCTTCTTCGCCAAGGAGCGGCCTGCCGTCCTCTGATGTGACGGAGCCGGATTCGCTGAAATGCCAGCTTCTTAGGCTGTGACAGGCGAGAATGTCAAGGGATGCGCGCTGTCCCGCGGCGGTGATTGCGCAGTCGAGACGGTCGGGAGTGATGTTGCCGATGATGTCGCCGGGGTTGTGGTAGTTTCTGAACTCGTAGGGGTGGCTTCTGATGCAGGCGCATTCTTCTGCGGACAAGATGGCGCTGATGTCCGGTCCGTTGAAGCAGGTGGAGGACATCCGTAACTTGACGGCAACGTAGATGGCAAGAGACGCTCCGAGGGAGTGTCCGGTCGTCGTGAACGTGCGTCCGCCGGCGGCGCGGTGCGCGAACTTCAGCGCAGAAACGGCCTGGGAGTCGCCGGATCCCCTGGCGGCAAGAAGTGCAGTTCCATCAAGACCGAGCCTTGAGATGAGTTCCTGTACGCGGGGATTTTCCGCAATGACCGCCCTGAGCCGGTCCCTGCCGTCCTCCAGGGGTCTGTGCTCCCTGCCGAGGGCGATGAACTCGATGTCGGTCAGCGCATCCCTGATGTCTGCGGGGTCCGTTCCGCCATAGGCGATGACGAGTTCGTTCGGGTCGTCCTTTGGCGTCACTGCCAGCGCCTGAAGTCCGTTTTTTTCATTGCTTTCGACGTCTTCCACCACATACTTTCTGCCATGAATCGTGACCATTCTGCCCTTCCTGTACTGATGCGGAAACTTGCCCACGAAGTAGACGGCACGGGAAAGGTACCTGTACTGTTCATCAGTGATTTTCGGCATCGGCGTCACCTCCTTCCTCCCGTTGTCTGACATGCGGCTTGCTTGTCTCTGAAAGCCGCTGGTTGAAGGAAAACGATTACACATTTGATTATAGCCTGTGGGAAGGGAGATTTCAATGCGGCGCATGACTGTGTGGAAGTCATGTCACGGTGTCTGTAACCTGGAGGCTTGTTTTTTTTGGGGGCGATCTCCATGGTTGGTGGAAATTACGCGCGTTGCCCACCAGACGTAATGGAGATTTCGTGTCTCTCCCACCAAAGCTGGTGGAAATTTCGTTGCTCCCCCACCAAAACTGGTGGAAATACACCTTCAAAAAAACGAGGCCGCCCAACACAGCCTCGCCTTTCCTAGTCCATGATGAGGTAGGACTTGATCGTCCTTCTATCCGCCATGTCCTTGTATGCCTGATTGATTTCATCCAGCGTATAGCTGTTCGTGAAGACTTTGCCCGGATTGATCTGACCGTCAAGGACCGCCTTCAGCAAGACTTCCTTGTCATAGGTCGTCACTGAAGCAGGACCGCCGGCAAGCGTGACGTTTCGGTAGAACGTTTCTGCCGGATCCATCCTTTCGCCGTGCGGAAGTCCGACGCGGCCGATGAAGCCGCCGGGACGAACGACGCCGAATGCCTGGTCGGTCGATCCTTGCGCGCCAACGCATTCAAGGACGGCATCGGCACCGCAGCCGCCCGTCAGTTTGAGAACCTTTTCGATGCCTTCCGTTCCGCGTTCAGCCACGACATCGGTTGCGCCCGATTCGAGCGCCATCTTCTGGCGATCTTCGTGACGGCTCATGATGATGATCTGTGAAGCTCCGAGCATCTTGGCGGCGATCACCGCACATTGACCGACGGCGCCGTCACCGACGACGACGACCTTGTCGCCTGGTTTGACGCGTGCGGTTTTAGCGGCGTGGTAGCCGGTTGCCATGACGTCGGCCAGCGTCAGCAGGGATTTGAGCATCCCTTCGCTGTAGTCGTCATGAGAACCCGGCACTTTGACCAGAGCCCAGTCGGCGTGCTGGAAACGCAGGTACTGCGACTGTGCGCCGATGCTGAAATTATCGTCATGATCGACGCAAACGCCGTCAAAGCCTGCCAGACATGCGGGACAGTGCCCGCAGCCGTGCGTGAACGGCACGATGACGAAATCGCCAGGCTTGACCGTCGTCACGCTTTCTCCGACTTCTTCCACGATACCGATTGCTTCGTGTCCGTCGTTGATCGAGTGCTTTTGCTTGCTGTCGCCGGCGGAATATGCCCAAAGATCGGAGCCGCAAACGCACGAGCGAACGACGCGAATGATTGCATCGTCTGCTTTTTGAATCTTTGGCTTGTCCAGATCGACAACGCTCATTTGGCCTGCTTGTTCATAATATGCTATTTTCATTAGATTCCACTCGCTTTCATGGTTTGATGAATTGATCATATAACATGAAGTTAACTTTAGGTCAAGTGATTTGCGTGATGAAAATCAAGTGTCCTCCTTTCTCTCAAGAACCATTTCCTGAACACCTGATTCATGCCTTTTTTCTGAAAAATTTCTTTCAAAGCTCTGCATTTCAGAAAAATTCTAACCGTTTTTTAACTTACGTCATCCACTTTCAGTGTGCTAGGATAATCAATGTTGTATTTTTACGGAAATTGTGACAGTCAGGTCGCAGCAATGCGACGGTGGACCAGTCTCCCGATCTTTGCTTAAGCAGAAATCGACTGCACATGGATTGAGAGGAGAGATTTTTTTGGAAAATGCAGAAATGCGTATGAACACTGCAATTGTTGAAGTTGACCGTCCATGGCTTGCCATGTCATCCATGCTGATTGGTGCGTTCGTCGGAATGCTCAGCGAAACTTCCCTGAACATTGCACTGCCGACGCTTGGCAGGGTCTTTTCAGTCGGAACCGGCACGCTGCAGTGGCTCGTGACAGGGTACATGCTGATGATCGGCATTGTGCTGCCGTTTTCAAGTCTGATTTCAAAGTGGTTTTCAACCCGTCAGATCATCATCTTCGCTTTGGCTGACTTCACGGTCGGGGCATTGATTTCCGGCTTTGCAAACAGCTTTGGCATGCTTTTGTTCGGACGGATGATTCAGGGAATCGGCACCGGACTGATTCTTCCGCTGATGTTCACGGTTGCAATGCTGATCTTCCCGCCGAAGAAGCTGGGACTTGCGATGGGCATCAACGCACTTGTCATCATGTTTGCACCGGCAATCGGACCGACCGTCACGGGCATCGTCCTCGGAGTCCTCTCATGGCGTGCCGTCTTCTTCATGTTTGCAATCATTTTACTTGTCGGACTTCTTTTTGCCTTCATCGGTCTGAAGAACGTCAGCCGCATCACCCGTCCGAAGATTGACCTGCCGTCAGTGCTGGGATCCGTCATCGGCTTCAGTTCCATTGTTGCAGGAACAAGTCTCGCATCAGAAGCTGGTTGGACTTCACCAAGGGTGCTCGGTCTTCTTGCCGTCGGCATCATCGTACTCGTCCTTTATGCAGGACGTCAGCTGAAGCTTGATGAACCAGTCCTGAACCTCAGAGTCTTCACCAAGCCTGCCTTCCGAACCGGCGCCATCCTCGTCATGATTGATTTCGGCATCATTTTGTCCGCGATGTATCTCATGCCCCAGTTCATTCAAAACGCCATGCTGCTGCCGGTTGCGATGACCGGGCTCATCATGCTGCCGGGCGGCATCGTCAATGCCTTGGTCTCTGCATTTGCCGGGAGAATGTATGACCGCATGGGGGCCAAGCTGCTTGCTCGCTTGGGCTTCGTCATTGCCCTGATCGGCGTTTTGATGTTCTGTTTTGCAGACGCAAAGTCATCTCTTGCCTATGTCATCGCTGCTCACGTTGTTTTGATGATCGGCTGTCCGCTTGCGATGTCGCCATCCCAGACGCATGCTTTGAATGCGCTGGCCGGTCCGGAATCTGCCGACGGTTCAACGATCATGAACACGCTGCAGCAGATCGTCGGCGCAATTGCAACGGCTCTTGCGACGAGCTTTCTTGCGATGGATCAGGCAGCATCATCCGGAAGCGAATCCCTGCGCTTCACAAGCGGCGTCCACTACGGCTTCTACTTCACGACCGTCCTGGTGATTGCCGGCCTTATTGTGTCGCTGACCCTGAAGGAACGCACGAAGAGTTCGGATGTTGAAATGTAGACATATAATTGAAGAAACGCCCCACGCATCGTGCGTGAGGCGTTTTTTTGCCGGAAGCGGAATTTGGGCATTTCCGCCTGTGAGAAACAGGAAGAAGGCCGGCATTTTGAAGCGCCGGTCTTCTTTCCTATTCAACGATTCTGTAGATGATGTCTGAATTTTCCAGACGGACTCCCGGACCGAAGAACCCGATGGATTTCAGCTGGGAGAACAGCTTTTGCTCAGAAATCAAGAGCCCGTATTCGTCACTGAGCTTTTCACTCAGGGCGCCAAAGTCAGGATCAAATTCACAGTCCCTTGTCAGATGACGGAGAAACTTCGAAGCGGTCGGCTTGCATCCCTTCCGGAAGATAAAGCCCCCCATTGCCTTGGTATAGTTCACCAGGCCCGAGTTTCGGATCAGACCGGCGAAGAACCAGTCGGACTGGTTCAGTCCCTCAAGATTGCTGTGAAAGCCTGCGCGTTCGAGCTTCCGGACGGTAAAGTATTCAAGCCCCTCTGCATGGGCCAGGGCATTGCCAACGTACTGTCTCAGATCATCCTTCGTCACTTCCGGGTGAAGCCTCTTCAGGTAATCGAATGTCATGTACTTTCGATCAGAATATTCAAGCAGGCTGTAATCCTTCCTCAGTTCCTGAAGCACGGTGTTGAACTCATTCTGATATCCCAGCCTGGCATCCAGCTTCCTTAAGTCAATGACATCGTCTGCAAGCAGAAGGTGCATGAAGAAATCCCTGGCAGATTGATATGAATCCCTGATGACATATTGCGAGTACATCTTGAATCCAAGCTGCTTAAGCGACCTGGAATTGATCCTGTCAGCATGTTCTTCCCCGAATTCTGCAGTGTACATTTCCACGACGTCATCAGTGAAGTAGAAGTCATCTTCAAGCCGTTCGTTCATGAAGACCAGTTCAGATGCATCTAATGCAGGCTGGTCAATGATGTAGGAAAATGACTTTGAATCATAATATCCGCTGATACAGTCAGTCATGTTCGCCCTGAAGGTGCTCGGTGAAACCCCGTACTCGTCTTCGTATGCCCTGCTCAACTCATCCAGGCTGACGGGAGCGAGACGGAACATGAGATCTCTTACCTGGCGGTTTCTGTCTGACTTTCCAAAGCGGATGTTCGGCATTCTGCTGAAGTAAATGTCGTACCGATTGTCACCATTCCAGATTTTCTCGTTCTTCCTCAGAAAGCTGTGCAGTTCGTAGCCGTCGCGGATATCGTATTCTTTCATCATTTCAGCATTGTCCCGGAAAATCTTCTCTGTTGACATCTCGATGTTTCTGTACTGATCAAGATTCATCGCTGAAACGAATTCCCTGACTTCATCTGCCGTAATCGGGCAGTATCTTACAATCCTGCCTGTTTTCTGCAGACACCAGCTCATGCGGTCGACTATTCCCTCAAATGCCCTGAGACTCTTGTTCAGGCGCTTGTCATCCTGAATATGTTTTTCTTTCAGAATCTGGACATAGCGGTTGTAGAATTCCCTGATCGTACCTTCCCTGTCAGCAAACTCGTTTCTGGCAATGCACTCTGCAATGAAGGAAGTCCTGAGCGGAACATCCTCACCATGAATGAACACGCTGTCCCTTGTCATGTACAAGCGCAGGCCATGGTACATCCTTTTTGTAAGCAACGGGTCATTGAACATTTCACTGACGTCTTTCTTGCCGCGCCTGCGTCCGCAGACCATGACAAGGTATCCGTAAGTGCAGTCCGTTTCAGCCTTCAGGAAAATCGTGTTGAATGCCTCCCTGTCCATGTTGTACCTCTCAAACCAGTATCTGTAGTCATCCTCTCTCAAGGCCGGCTTGTTTCTGAGTGCACTTCTTATCAGCTGATCGACTGACTGCCTGCTGCGATTTCCCATCTTACTTCCGCATTCTTCAAGCGTGTTGCCTTCAGCGCGCAGCATGACCGCCGTCCGCTGATTCTGACTGCTGATTTGAGAAATCCAGTCCGAAACATGTGGCATTTTCACCCTGTACACACGGTCGAATAGTTCTATCTTTCCTTCATCAAGCATTTCCCCAATGATTTCATCATACATGCCCGATTTGACGACAAGGCTGTTCAGTGGCAGCATGAAGTCAACTTCAGATTCCATCTTCTCCATCAGATACTGCTCATATGCCTTTCTGATCGGATTCGACTTCAACGCTGACATCCCCGTACCATCTTCCACGGCTTCCCTCACCTCGTCGTAATTATCAGCCAGGAAATCCTGCAGCCTGCGCCTGAACTTAATGCCGGACTCGCTTTCATCAACGCCAAGCTGCAAGAACAGCTCATCAGGCAGGTTCTTCATCTCCGCATCGTTCAGCATGTCTTCCATTTCATCCGAAAGTAAAATCTTACTGGAAACATTGTTTTTCATATTATCTTCTCCCGTTCATTTCCTTGTCATTCATTTTATGATTTTATATTACAGCAGCAATGCGACAATTAATGTCGCTTTAAAGGGCAATTTAATTTTTCTGCAGGAAAATATCGGTCCCCAGAGGTCGGAAGTCACCGGCACCACTTCAGAATGTCCTTTCCGCACATGATGTCAGCAGTTGCAAGGATGCATTCTTTGTGGAATTACGCGGAAGCAAAGATTATGTAAACTTCAATGGTTCGGGCATCGGAATGAAAACGGGACAGTGCCCCCCGCACTGTCCCGTTGATCATTTTTCCCTTCTTCCGATCGTTCCTCTTTTCAGGAACTCGACGAAGCCGTACCATCCCAGGTAGGCAATGGTCGGCGGATAAAGCGAGGCATATCCGATCAGGAAGGTCCAGACCGGATGATGCGAAACGAAGTGCCTGCACTGCTCCCAGAAGTCGCCGAAGAAGTACCAGTTCGCAAAGTCCAGGTTGATCTTGAAAAGCAGGACTGCAGCCGAAACGGCAACTGCAGCCTGCAGAATCCTGTTAATGAGTCTCATCCGAAGTCACCGCCTTCCTGCCCCTTAAACGTGCCGGTTGCCACAGGCACTGCATTTGTCATGCACGAAACGTCCTCATCCATTTCCTCATCCTCCCGTCAAATTCAGAGCATGCACCAATCATACCGCAGAGAGGCGACAGACCGTGTCGTCTGCCGAAAATAAAGTGAAATTTCTTCTCACAAATGGCGTTTATTATGATAAGGTAAAGGGAAGATCAAAGATTGGAGTGAAGAAAATGGCATCTAAAAGTCAGGCAGTGCGCCTCTTAGAACTTGCCATGGAGCTTTTAACCACCGGTTCCATTTCAAAGGAACAGTTTACAGAAAAGTACGGCAAAAGTGTAAGAACCTTTCAGCGGGATGTGAAGGCACTCAGGAAATACCTTGCAGGCAACGACACGGACACGGACATGGGACTGGAACTGGAATCTGACAGCAAGACCTATCGTCTGACGAACCGGCCGGAAAATACGAAACGCTTCCTCGGCATACCACAACTGCTTCTTCTGGCGGAGATTCTGGCATCAAGTCGTGTTCTGGCCAAGGAAGAGTTCACCCAGATGATGGACACGCTCATGAACATGGCAATGTTCCAATCGCTTGCACAGATCAAGGACACCGCCCTGCGAAATGCTCTGAAGAACGCCTTTGATTCATACAAGGACAACAACCATCCCCTGGACTTCAATCCTTCGGAAGACACGTTCGAAAAACTGACAACCCTCTACGAGGCAACTTACAGAGACAAGGACCACTACAAGGCAATTGACGTCACCTACACCAACGTCTACAACAGGACGTCACACAAGACTCTGCTGCCGGTTTCCATCGTCTTCGACAAGTACTACCTCTATCTGCGTGCAGTCGAGGTCATGTACAGAGGATACAGCTTCAATACATACCGGGTAGACCGCATCAAGCACGTCGGGATGTCAGCGAAACGGATCGACTATCCGTCATCACAGAAGTCAGAGCTGGCCTCAAGACCGTTCCCGTCAAACGCCTTCAGCGAGCATGACTATCCCGAAGCAATCGAATTCTACTGCTGGCCGCCCGCCATCGAGGCTGCGCTGGACAACTTCGGAAGTGCCAGATACGAGGCCGAAATCATCGAACGCTACGACAGATATGGCAGAAGTGTGAAGTCAGACGACATGGTCGGAAAACACGGCCACGTCAAGATCAGAATAAGGGACTATCCCGAAGGAGCCAAATTCTGGCTGATGGGCCAGGGTACAAAGGTTCAGGTCACAAGTCCGGAGTCCATGGTCAGGGAGATCAAAAAGGAACTGGCAGCAGCAGCCAGGATGTACGACAAGTGACCGAACAGGAAGCAGGGGAATTTCTTCAATTTTGAGACATGAACTGCAAAATGCAGTGCTTCGCATCGCCTGCCCGATTAGTGCGCAAGGCGGGATTGCGGGCAAAATACTGATTTTTGGAATTTGTCCGTAAATTCCATCCTCAGATTACGGGCAACGCCCCATTTCCGGACATTTTGATACATGGAAATGAAACAGACTTTCCCTGCTTGTTTCCATCATAAACAGAAGAATTGTCATAATGCACAAAGACCCGGATGAAATTTGCAGTTGCCGCAAATCATCCGGGTCTTTTGCTCGGGATATGTTTTTTTCCAGGTCTCTTTGGTCGTTACTGCATATTCTTCAGCACATCGTCAACGGCGCGGTTCATTCTCTCTTCAAGGTCACATTCGTCCTGCCGGTCAACCGGCTTCAGATTCACCTCCATCATCGGTTCAATCCGGATTGAGCCGCCGAAAACATCCGCATATGCTTCCTTGCCCTTGCGAACCGTTCCGTCCATCAGGCTCTGCGTCAGCACGTCCTCGACTTCACGGACGATTCCGCGCTGAATCGGGCGCGCTCCGTTTGTCTCGTCATAGTAGCGGTCGGCGATGAACTTCGCCACTTCCGGAGAGAATCTGATTCTGACTCCGCTTTCGGCAATCATGTCAGCTTCCTTTTCCAGCAGGTGATCCGTGATCTTCAGCACGGCATCATAGTCCAGCGACGAGAAGACGATTTTCTCGTCAATGCGGTTCAGAAATTCCGGCCGGAAGAATCCTGCAAGCGAGTCGTTGATGCTGTCGATCATGGCCTGTTCTCTGTCGGCCTCTGCGCCGAAGCCAAGCGTCGGTTCCTTTCTCTCGAAGCCGATGTTTGACGTCATGATGATCAGTGACTTCGTGAAGTCACCGGTCTTTCCCTGGGCATTCGTCAGCCTTCCGTCGTCAAACAGCTGCAGGAAGAGGTCGAAGATGCTTCTGTGGGCCTTTTCGATTTCGTCAAAAAGGATGACCGATTCCGGCTGCCGGTTGACCTTGTCAATCAGCGTGTCGGTTTCTCCGTATCCGACATATCCAGGGTCGGAGCCAAGGAGGCGCTTCTTGCCCGTTTCACTGCTGTACTCGCTCATGTCAAGCCTGATGAGATTGCCGTTGAATGCCTCGTCTGCAATGACCTTTGCCGTTTCGGTCTTGCCGACACCTGTCGGTCCGGCAAAGAGATAAACCCCAAGCGGACGGTTCTTCCTTCTCAGGCCGTACTTCGCCCTGGTCACGGCACGGGCCATTGCTTCAGTGGCAGTACTCTGGCCGATGACGCTTTGCTCAAGCTTTTCCGGCAGCTTCTTCAACCGGACGCTGTCCGGCACGATGTCTTCCATTCCGGCCGTCTTGCCCGTTTCTCGTTCGATGGTCTCGAAGACGTCCTTCAGGCGAATCTTGCGTCGGTAGCGTCTGGCCTCACTGTTCATGCCGGCCTTCCTTTCCGCTGACATGTTCTGGAGTTCACTGAACAGACGGGCGGTTTCTTCTTCATTGTAGCGCTTCTTCCTTGATTCCTCGAAGTGCTGCTTCAGGTCATCGTATCTTTTCTGATACTCCTCTTTCTCCCTGCCAAACGTCCTGCTGTTCAGGGCCAGGCGGGCTCCGGTGTTGTCAAGCAGCGTTAATGCGGAGTCAGGCAGCGACTTTTCCGGATAGAACTTCTTCGCCAGGGCACATACGTTGTTCATCACTTCATCCGTGTAGTTCATCATGAAGTGGTTCTCGTATCCGATTCTTGCCTTTTTGACGATCTTCGTCGCCTGCTTCACCGTCGGCTCAGCAACGTGAATCTCCTCGATGCGGCGTCTGAGGGCTGGATTTCCCTTGATGGCTTTTGACCACTCCTCTTCCGTCGACGCGCCGATGACACGGAACGTTCCCCTGGCAAGCGCCGGCTTCAGAAATTCGACAAGTGGTTTCGCCATTGCAAACCTATGCATCTCGTCAATGAAGAAGATCACATTTCTGTCACTTTCCGCCTCCTGAAGAAGACGCGTGACGACTTCCACATTCAACCCCAGCGGATTCATGAGCTGTCCCGGATCAAGGGACTTGATCCTTATGTCATTCAGGCTGCCCATCTTCTTTTCCGCAATCTTCACGGCCAGGCCCTCGATGATTGCGGTCTTGCCGATGCCGGCCTTACCGAGCAGCACGGCATTGTTCTTGTTGTTTCTGACCAGGATGGTTGCCAGCCGGTCGATTTCGGAGTCCCGTCCGATTGCAGGCGACAGTTCGCCCTGCCCTGCCATGTCCGTCAGGTCAACTGTGATGGCGTCAATCAGAGAAGCATACGGATTGTTCAAAATGCCGCCGGTCCCTGCTACCTTCTTTGCCTTTGCCACTTTTTCGGCCTTTTTTCTTCTTTCATATCCGTCACCGTACTCGTTCATGTACGACCTGAACATGATAAGTCTGTTGAATACCGCATTGCTTTCGGCATCGCTGATCTTGTTGTTTCTGGCCATCAGCTTGTAGACAATCCTGTATGCATTCGAAGAGCATTCCCTGGCAATTCCCAGCATGACATGAATTGTCTCAATACCCTCTCCTCCCGAATTCTGCACTGCATAGTTTCTTCCATAATCAATTGCCTTCTGCAGCTCCTCTGAAACCGGAAGATCAAGGCCATCCAGAACTGTGTCGCTTGGCCTCTCCTCCTTGATCAGAACGTCTGATGCCTTAATCATCTTGAAATGGTCGGAAGCTTCCCTGTAACTGTATTCCGGATGATCGTATGAAATCTCTTCTGCAAGGGAGCTGCCCTGTTCGATTTCCCTTTCGACGTCACTTGCGGCAATTCCTTCTGAAAAAAACCGCCGGCCGATTCCCGTATCCTCGGTCTTAAGCGCCGCCATCAGATAATCCTCAGTCTGAATCGCAGAATTTCCCTTTTCTCTCGCAATTTCCCCAGCCTTCCCCAAGGCCTTGATGTTTTCATAGGTAAACATGTATTCTTCTTTCATGATGATCTTCCTTTCTGTAACCTTAACAACAACTGTGTCTCATATCATACATCACACCCGCGACATATCGTGTCGCACAAAATATCGTGTCGCACAAGCGGATTTCATCAGCACCACCGCTTGATGATGTCTTTATCTTACGGCCCCGTTGCGACAATTAGTGTCGCATCGATGACAAATTTCATTTTTCTTCATGAAAATGCAGAACTTTCCACCAAAACTGGTGGAAATCCTACACCTCTCCCACCAAAGTTGGTGGAAATTATGAGCCTCTTCCACCAAAACTGGTGGAGGCAGGTTTCGAAGCTTGTCAGAAACCGCATGAGAACCAACGCCCTGCATTTTGCCAAAAAATCATTAAAGTACAGGCCCTTTTCCTTGAACGCTTGTTCGTTTAATGGTATAATGCGACTAAAACATATGTCAGGGGGAGTCTGCATGCAAATGTTATTCCGAAAATCAACTCTGCAAAACATCAGCCATGACATCGGGGACATAGCTGTAAGGCTGGCAAACGCCGGGAGTGACAGATTAATGTAAAGAAGCGCAGAAATCATCATGAATTCTACCGCTACGATCCGGTCGCACAAAAGGAAACGTACATCTCCAAAAGAGACTTCGACACCATCAGCGAACTGGCACAGAACGCATACTACCGTGAACTGATTCCGCATCTGCAGCACATTGCAGGACTCATGAAGAATGAAGAGTTCGATCTGCTGAAGAAGATTCCAATGAACGTTTACGACAATCAGCATCCGGCGCTTAAAAACTACATCAGGCCGTATTATGCCAAATGTCTTGACGAAATCGGAACATGGCTCAGGAATCCGGGCGATCCCCGCCGCGGCTGCGAGGTCATCTTCGAGCACTTCGGGATGATGGGCAATGCCGGTTATACAAAAGATGCTCTGAAGAAGATTGAATGTTACAAGAGGGAAGGCCTGACTGACAGCGGACGTTTCTTCTACACGATGGAATCAGATGGAAACTGCGACAACATCAAGCACTTCCAGGAAATTGCACGACGCTTTTCCATTAAAAACCAACTTGTTAAAGGCTGCTTTCGGGCAGCTTTTTTTGCGTGTGACGGTAAAATGCAGAGCTGTCCACCAAAGCTGGTGGAATTTCTGCGTCTCTCCCCACCAAAGCTGGTGGAAATCCTGCAGTCAACCGCAATGCTGCATCGTTAAATATATATAATTCACAAAATATCCACGGAAATTTTTTCAATATTTTGCTTCATACGTCACGATTTGTCGCACAAGTGGGATATGATTAATGCGACTCTACTATTTAAGGGGGAACATGAAAAATGAATTCAGAATTGAACTGGCTCCTGAACAAGGTCGACGAATGGTCGAAGAAGAACAGGAAAGTCTACATACTGACCACGCCGGACATGGTTGATGACCTTGAACTTGTCGTACTGAAGCATCTTGCGGGAAACTGCAGCTCACAGATTGCCATGGCGACTGCAGGAATCTGCGTCACGACGCCGGAGAGGATGGCCGTAAGAGAAATGACGGGCAGGCACCCGGCGTTCTGCAAGCCGGAACTGACCGGAGCCATCCAGACCCAGCTCATTTCGCTGGCAATCGAGCAGTCGGTGGATGAACTGAAAACATTCAGAAAGAGTGCGGGACATCCCGGCTTTACGAAGAACGTGAAGAATCTTTTTTCGAAATTTCTTGACGACGGATTTTCCGCATCGTTCCTTAACTTCAGGAAATACCTATCGAAGAACGAATCCTTCAAGAAAAAGATGGAGGACCTGATTGTAATTTACAAAAAGTACCTTGAACTGGCGGCGCCGTACATAACGAAGAACGAGATGCTGGCCCTGCTCAGAGAAGGTTTCGATGAAGACTTCTTTCTCGCATACTTCGGACCGAAGAAAATTGGAAACAGACAGGAGGATGAACTGCTTAAAGAGCTTACGAAGAAGGCTGAAGAAAGCATCAAGGTCTTCCTGCCGGACGCAGCTGAAAAATATGGTCCGAACGTCATGAAGCCTTTCTTCAGGGAACACGTCATGAAACGTCAGCCAGGCAGATGCGATGAAGTTGACGTCACGAAGGCCAGGTGCCTCGATCCTGACCTCGAGGCAAAGTGGGTGGCAGGAAAAATCGCCGGACTGCTTGAAGAAGACGATTCCCTGCACGCAAGAGACATTGTCGTCTATCTTCCGCCGAAGAACAGGGACTACATTCAGGCGACGGACCGCGCCTTCAGAAAGGCCGGACTGGCATTCAACCTCACGCAGGAGTCATCGCTTTCCTCCCTGCCCCTTCCGCAGCTGCTGCGCTCGCTGTTCGAGGATCCAGCGCGCAGATACGAAGTGTCAAACATCACCAGGATGCTCAGAACAGGGCTCGTCCTGCCTGATTCCAGCGGAGACGAAGGCATCGACGAAAGAGTTCGTGAACTGAACTCGCTTCTGCCAAGGATTGACAACTTTCTCAGAAAGACCGGCACCAGAACCGAGGACCAGTGGATGACCGAATGGCATGACGCGCTCTACTCCACCGAAGATCCCGGTGAAAATCTTGAGTATCATGAAAAATGCAATGCCTTCGCCGAAGACATCAGAAAAAAGACAGTCGCCCTCTTTTCTGACCTTGATGCAATGAAGAACCCGCTTGACGGTGAAACAGGCATCATGTCCGTTCTCAGCAAAAACGGAATCATCGATGCACATGCGGCTCAGAGCGCAAGAAACACCAGGACGGTCAAGGCAAGAGGCATCGAACTTGAGGGAATCACCGGCCGCATGAAGGAGTCACGGAAGCGCCTCGCAGATCTCGTCTCCTCACTTTCTGCAGCCGAAATTGAGGTTGACAGCTCTGCATTTGCCGGAAAGCTTGCAGAGACATTCAGTGAACCGTATGCCGCAGGACATGCGGAAAAGGTCGACGAAATCAAGGTCGTCCCGATTGACGCCGTCCAGTGCCCGCACTACAGGCATGCTTTCGTGCTCGGACTCGACAGAAACACGCTTCCGGGAAGCATCCCTGAAGGAAGGATTCTGACCAGGGAGGAGGAAGGAGAGATACCGTTCTTCCACAGTATGTCCATCATGGATCGTTACGCCTATACCGACACGCTCTTCCTTGACGCCTGCTCAAGCGCAAGTGACGGAATCTTCCTGTCGTATTCGCGGAACACCGTACTCGCAGATCTGAACGAACCTTCGCATTACTGGACCGGATTCGACGCACCGGTCGAAGATGTCGGACTTTCCACCACGTTCAATGTTCCGGAGTTTGACATCGACGCAGCCGTCGTTCAGGCTCCTTCCGTTCACCTGAAAGAAGAGCAGAGGGATGAATGGAATCATCTGAAGAGTCTGACGGCATTTGAGAACACACCGGCTGACCTCACACCAGAACTTGCGGAAAAACTTTATGCAGGAGAGAAAAAGGAGGACGGGTGCCACATCGCCCCTTCCTATTCAGCTCTTGACACCTATGCGAAGAATCCGTACGAATTCTTCCTTTCCAGGGGACTCAGGCTCAGAAGAAAGGACGACTATGTCCTCTCGCCGAAGAATTCGGGAACCTATATCCACGATCTGCTTGAAGCCTTCACGAACGGTGAATTCAACGTGCCGGGAAATCCTGACTTCGACGTGCAGAAGGCCGCTTCCTCTGCCATCGAACATGTCGAAGGAAACCGCAGGGAAAAGTCATCACGCAATTCCGGTCATGAAAAAGACATCCTGAGCATGCTTTCCGCAACTGCTCAGACCAGACGCTTCAAGGAACGTCTCGAGGACACGTTCAGACGCTATCTCGTGGACCTGAAGAACAGGCAGATGGAAAACCAGAGTCAGACGGCCCTGGGCGAGACCGGATTCAACTCGAAGGACTCCATCCGCAATGTCGGGAAGGGAATCGACATCCCGTTTGAACTTGACGGAAAGACATACCATCTCGACCTGTCCGGCACCATCGACTGCATCAGCGTCATCAACAGGGAGGGCGAGGACACGACATACCTGGAAATCACGGACTACAAGACCGGCAATTTTTCCAACCTGACAACCAATCTTGACATCAAGCTCGAAAACGGCATCAGGCTCCAGCTCGTCATCTACGCAATGCTGATTGAGGCCCATATGGACGAAATCAGGAAGATGCTTGAAGACAGGGGCTTTGAGGTAAAGGACAGGATTGAAGTCATAAGCAGCGCATATGCAAGGGTCAACGATAAAAAGAAGGACAAGTCCCGGAAAGACGACCGTTATTATGAAATCGGGATTTCGGATGAAGGATACAGTACGAAGGACAAGACAGAGGTAACCATTCCGTTCAAAGACGTCGAGAACCTGATTGTTGACGCATACCGCGACATTCTGAGCGGACATCTTGAAATCAGCCCGTATCAGCTTGGAAGCAAAAACGGACTGGAATACAGCGACTTCAAGAACATCATGTGCTTTGACGAACTGTTCGGAAACAGCTACCGCGAACTGAAGAGCAGAAACACCGAGACGAAGGAGAACTAAACATGGCTGATTTGGATTTAAACGAACAACAGAAGCTGGCGGTTTGCTCAGATGAACGAAACATCGTCGTTGCCGCCTCGGCCGGAACCGGCAAGACAACCGTCCTTGTCGACCGCGTAATGAAGAAGGTCCTGGAGGGCAAGGCCGACCTGGATTCGCTGCTGATTCTGACCTTCACCAAGGCGGCGGCGCAGAACATGAAGGACCGCCTGGAGGCAGCACTCAGAAAACGGGAGAGGACAGAAGAGGACGCAGACGAAAGGAATCGTCTTCTGCAGCAGATTGACAAGCTGCAGACGGCCGACATCTCCACCATCGACTCCTACATCAACAAACTGGTCAGAAAGTACAGCTACAGACTTGACATCGATCCTGAATACCAGATCCTCTCATCAGACATCGCAAGAAACCGCTTGAGAGACCAGGTCTACGATCAGGTGATCGAGGACTTTGAAGCAGGAGAAGAAAAAGACCGGAAGCTGATGTTCCAGCTGATGACGGGAAACAACCAGGACGAAAATTTAAAGAAGGCACTGTTCGGTCTCTACGACTTCCTCGGCTCAATCGAAGACAGGGATGCCTGGATGAAAAAGGCAGAGGAAAACAGCCTTGAGGAACGCATCTTCTCAAAGATTGAACGAAACAAAGAGAAATTCCGTGAGCTTGCAGATCATCTCGAACTTTACGGAGATGACCTTGACTACTGCCAAAGCACCACTACCTTCAAAAATATTGCCAGAAACTTCATAGTACTCAAAAATGTCTTCAAGACTGCCTCAACGGCAGCATCGCTTGCTGAAATTGAAGAGGAATTCAACAAGGTTGACAGGAACCGGCTTACGATTTCAAGCGGCAATCTGAAGAACTTCGGCGGCAATGAAAAATACAAGGGCGTACCGCCATACCTTGATCTTTCCGAAGCACAGGAAGCACTGAAAAACAAGGACATCATAAACAAGAGCGGTGCATACAGGAAGGCGTTGAAGGAAGCTGACATCGAACAGTTCAAAGAAGACAGGGACGTCTTCGAAAAGGCCATTCCCGCCTACAAGCATGTGCTTGAAGTCGCCGAGAATGAATTCAATGCAAAACCCGAAAATGAATGTGCAAATAAGACCCTGGATTTTTCAATGCACCATATGTTCATTGAAGAAGTTGAAAAACCCGGCGGAATTCTCGAATATCTGAACGGAAAACTTGAAAATCCCAAAGAAAAATTCAATGGTGACTTTACAAAGATCAATAGCAGTGATTGGTTAGAGAAATTCGTTGACTCCAAGGACCCCGTCATGGCCGCAGACTACGATGCAGCAAACAGTCTTTATCTAATCCTCTCAGTGAATCCTTCTGACCTCTTCTCCCAGCAACAGGCCGTAAAGAACGCCTTCCTCGACCTGTACGACAGGTTTTCAAGAGCATATGAAGAAAGAAAGGAGGAACTGAACCTGTTCGAGTATTCCGACCTGTCCAAGAAGGTGCTGGAACTTCTGAAGGATGATGAAGTCGCAGAAGAGATCGGAAGAGGACTTAAGGAAATCATCGTCGACGAATGCCAGGACACGAACGGTCTGCAAAACGGCATCTTCGAGAGGATTGCAGAAGCAGGAGGAAATGTGACGCGCTTTTCCGTCGGTGACGTCAAGCAGTCCATCTACAGGTTCCGCCAGGCCGACTACACGGTCTTCAACGGCATGCGCAGGCAGGCTGACGACGAGATCACGCTGAAGAGCAACTACCGCTCAAGAAGAGGAATCATTGACGAAATCAACGGTCTCTTCGAAAACATCATGAAGAAGGAAGACGATGAGGGTCAGGGAATCGACTACTTCAAAGAAGAGCTCGAATACAGCGGCATGTATGAGGAATACGAGAAGCTTCCCGAAGAAGAGAAGCTCACCCCCTACGAGGAAGTCTTCCTGACGCACGCTTCGGACATGACCGGCTCCGAGACTCTTGCGGCGGAAATCATCAGCCGGATCGAATCCATCATGAAGAACAAGTCGGTCTATGACAGGAGAAAAAAGGAGATTCGTCCTGCCAAATACAGTGACTTCGCCGTCATTGTACGTTCATGGTCACAGAGTGAATGCTACTTCAAGGCCTTCAAGAACGCCGGCATCCCCTACAGAGTGTCACGCTCCGATTCATTCCTCAAGAAGCCGGAAATCATGATTGCCACATCATATCTCAAGGCACTGGAAGACAATCGCGATGACATCTCACTCGTCGCCCTTCTGCGCTCTCCGCTCTACTGCGTGAACGAACGCGAACTGGCCTTCCTGCGCACGCTGCAGCACGGCTCGTTCTACGGTCTCATCTACAGGTTCAGAAATGAACATGAAACAGAAGAAGGAAGAATCAGACTGGAGAATGCGGCTGAAGAACTCGGACTTGAAATCGGCTTCATCGAAACGCTGAATGAAAAGCTTGATAAGTTTGCGGAAGAATTCGAGATGCTGAGCTCGCTTGCATACACGACGAGCCCGAGCGACCTCGTCAACTTCATCCTGAGCGAAACGGACATCGTCTCAGTCTTTTCCGCCCTGCCGCAGGGCAGCGGACGCCGCGCAAATCTCAACGGACTTGCCGGCTACGTCAAAGAACTCGAAGACAGCGGCATGACCAGCCTGAGCGAAGTGAACGAAGCGCTGGAAAGCGACAGGAATCTGGATGAAGTGAACGAAAACGTCGATGAAAACGTCGTAACCTTCACCACGATTCACGGCAGCAAAGGTCTGGAATTTCCGGTCGTCTTCTTGAGCGAGACACAGTCTTCCGGGAATTACAACAAGAATCCGGCAGTAATCAGAAGAGACGGACTGTTCTTCAAGTCGCTCAGGACAGAAGAACTTGAAGAGGGCATCATGGACTACACAACAGACAATACCTTGCTCAAGGTGGCCGGCCTGAATGACGAGGAGGAATCCGAAAAGAAGCGTCTGCTGTACGTGGCCATGACGCGTGCGGAACAGTCGCTGCAGGTCATGGCATACGGAAGCAATCCGAAAAATGACAGCAGTAATAAAAGCAGCAAGCCGAAGGAAAGCAAGCCATTCCTCGACCTGATCTGCGCTGCCAAAGGATACGAGAAGCCGGAATTTACAGCTCCCGGCTTCGAGAAGTCAGAAAAAGCAGGAAATTCCGTCGTCCCTGACGACCCTGCATTTGACGGAGAAAGGACAGCCTTTGCGGTTTCGGACGCAGACCTGATCAGTCCGGCGACGGCCGTCAAGAAGATGTTCTCGAAAACAGGCGGCGTGACGTGCAGAACCCTGCACTACAAGGGCGAAGAAGAAACTGAGGACGAACGCGTTCCGGCCGACGCCCTCGGCACCGCAGTCCACCTGATCTTCGAGAAGCTCGACCTTGGCAGCGCAAATAAGGCGCAAGTCGAGAAAACCGCAGAAGAGCTCTGCAGAAAAGGATTCTTCAGCGAAGCGGTCCTTGACGTCATAAAAGACACATTCATCGACGGCATCGCCGCGCTCTACCGCACGAAGGCCGGCAGGGAGCTCCGCCAGTCAGAAGACGTCAGACGCGAATTCCCGATCACCGTTCTGGTAAATGCAGAGCCTGAAGAAGGCAGTGATGACTACACGATCGTCCACGGCATCATCGATGCCATGTACAGGAATCCCGACGGCAGATGGGTGCTCATCGACTACAAGACGGACATCAACCTGAGCTGCGAAAAGGTTCTGAAGGAAAACTACGACGGTCAGCTCAGGCTCTACGCCAAAGCACTCGAGGCAATGGGCGAGCAGGTCGAATCCTGCTACCTGTACGGCGTGCGCCACCATGACCTGTTCAAGGTCGAGAAGGGAGACTAATGGGAAAGGCAGACAGAATCATCCAGATATACTTCAAACTCATATCGGAGCATTCCGCTATGAAGAGACAGCTTGAAAAGGATTTCGAGACCGACCGGCGCAGCATCGAGCGTGACATCAATGAAGTCAAGGACATGCTGTCGTCAAGGGGATACATCATAAGACACGAACGGACGGAAGACGGCGTGCGGTACAAGCTGGCCATCGCTGACCAGACAAAGGCCGACACAGGCTTTCTGAGTGAACCGCAGCTGCTCATGATCATCGGCATTCTCGCATCAAGCAGAATGCTTCAGGAAAAGGAAGCAAGAGACCTCATCAGGTCACTCGAGAAGGTGGCCCAGGTTGACCTGCTTTCAAAAGAGCAGAAAAACATCATCAGACAGGCTGAAAATTCCTCCCTGGAACACTACAAAGCCATAGAAAGCAGCCTTTCGCTAAGCGATGACTCCCCTCTCGGCGGAAAGGACTCAACCTTCGACGTACTGTACCAGCTGTATCAGGCAGTGTATTTCAGCAAGGACAGGTTCAAGATCATAAGGATCTCCTATGTCCACAACAGCGGAAAGGAAGAAGACATAAGGGTCATGCCCTTCTCCATCGTCTTCGACAACCACTACCTCTACATGAGAGCCGTCAGCTGCGATACCGGCAGGCCATGGAACTACAGGGTCGACCGCATCATCCACGTCGAACAGACAGGAGAGAATCCCGATTCTTCAATAAAAAAGAGCGACTACACCAGCAGGCCGGTGGCGAAGATGATGTTCGAGGAGGAAAATCCGGTGACAATCAGGTTCCGCTGCCATCACCCCGCCGTCAGCGCCGCTCTGGACGAGTTCTCCGACTGCTGCACGGAATACCGTCTTCATGACGCCGACGGAAACCAGGTTTCGACCATTGAGGAGACCCGCCCCGGAGGCTACGTCGACATGACCATCAGAAACTACTCCCAGGGCTGCATGTTCTGGTTCCTGAGCCAGGGCGACAAGGTCGAGGTCCTGACCGAGTCCGTCAGAAGAGACATCAGGGAAAAGCTGAAGGAAGCATTGAAACGATATGAATGATGAGAACGCCTCTGCGCATGCTCCACGCGCAGGGGTGTTTTTGTACATCAGACACTGCATTTGAAAAATAAAGTGAAAATTTTAACCGACGACACGATTTGTCGCACCCTCCTGTTAGACTTGTCATTGTTGAGGGGTTGGAAAAGACCCGCAACAGACAATATGCGTTCGGGAGGAATATTCAATATGAAGTTATTAAGGAACAGGAAGGTCATTGTGGCACTGAATGCAGTGGCCGTAATACTGGCAGGAGGGGCCTTCTGGTTTGCGAACCGGAAGACTGACGTTTTGGACGATGAGGTCTCAACGAAGATCTCAGGCTACAACACACAAGGTGACTTTGAAGTCGACGGCGGAACGATTGCCAAGAAGATTGCAACGCTGATTGCTGACAAGGAGAAGCTTACCGATGAGGAAAAGAACGCAATCATCGACGAACCGTCCGATGTCACGGTCATCAACGGCGAAAGCGCCGAGGACTACCTCGAAGGCTGCGCCACGTCACTCACCCAAGAAGACCATGAACGCATTGCCGAATACATGAAGCTCATCAAATCAGTTTCAATCAATACGTACAAGTCTTCGGAAAAGCCTGGGAAAACAAACGAACAGGTCTACAGGACCGGCTGCAGTGGTCTGAAGAACGGCGATTCGGTCACAGTCTCCGTCAGGACGGGCGACGGCGTGCCGGTTGCCGATTCCGAAAAGACGTACAAGATCTCCGGGCTTAAGAAAATCAGGAAGTACAAGGTTTCAAGCCTCTACAAGTACATGCATCTGCGCACCGGCGGCGTTGACGGTTCGGAAAACTGCTATGCGCATGTCTACATGGACAAAAAGATTCATGACATCATCGGATACGGAACAGGAACGCCTGACGTCGGAGAAACGCCGCGGATTCTGAAGAACGGCGATTCCATCACGCCGGACATCGAATCCTGGACCAGATACGTCAACAAGTGTCTTTACAACAAGGGAAGGCAGCTCATCTACGACAACAAGACCCTGACGTTCACGGTCAGGGGACTCGCCTCACCCAAGACAGTTGACTGCAAGGATGTCTTAAGCGAACTGGACAAAATGGCAGGGAATTTTTCAAAGAGGCGCGTCTTCCTCGAAAACGGTCCGTCCACTGATGCCAAGGTCGATTACACCCTGGGTGTCTGGTACCAGAACGGGGATTCATCATCATGGTACGAATGCGATTGTCTCAAGCTCAAAGGCAACAGGCTCGTCAAAAGCAGCCGGTCCACTCCAGGAGAATATACATCGTACAACACGGAAGGAACGCTGGATTCAGTGCTGAACAACGGCAAATACGTGGAAATCAAGTAAGGAAGTACATTTACATGAACACATATCATGAATTCATGAATCTCCAGCAGAAATACCTTACGAAACAGGCCATGCTCGAACAGGAATATCTGAGTGTACTGAAGCAGACCGGATATCCGGTCTCACCGGAAGAGCTGGGAAGCATCCTGATTCAACGTCTGATAACCAAAATGGAAAATGAAGAGCTTCCGGCAGGAAAATCCGCCGTGCCCATCAACAGGGCTACGATTGAAGGATGTGAAGTCTCAAAGGACCTCGCAAGCTCCGTTCTCACCAAAAAAATCATGAAACAGCTCGGTGACAGGATTGAATACAACGGCGCCGGATCGTTCATAATCTGCGACGGGAAAAATGACCTGCCGAAAAACCTCGGCATGTCCCGGATCATCGTCAACAACATCGACGAAAAGAGGCGTCCGGCTGAAGCTTCTGCCTGGCTGACCGAAGAATGCCTCCAGAAGTCGCCGTCATCAGCCGCTTACGCACCTCCCGGCTACCTAGCACTGTACTATGTCCTGTCAAGTATACAGTTCAAATATAAATTTTAACTAACAAGA